>MDTA01202821.1_pt1 | contig 31249 bp, 39 predicted proteins | sample 811151 | NCBI WGS metagenome assembly MDTA01 (sample SAMN05326648, study PRJNA326480) | marine metagenome | isolation source: seawater | place: Indian Ocean: South | collected 2010
GCGCCGAAGGAGCAACCACCCCGGAAACTCTCAGGCAAAAGGACCGTTACCGTAATAACTCTGGAAAGCAGGCAAAAGCCTCACCGAAGGATTAAATCTCTCAGGTACATAGACAGATGGGGTTTGAAAAGAGTTATTATGGAAGTGCAAAAAACGGCTTTATACGATGTTCATAAAAATCTTGGGGCGAAATTCGTTCCTTTCGCAGGATATGAGATGCCAATCCAATATGCTGAAGGAATAGTTAAAGAACACATTTCGACAAGAACTTTTGCAGGATTTTTTGATGTTTCCCACATGGGCCAATTTTTTCTAGAGGGTGACCAAACTTTAGACAAGGCTTTGGAAAAAATAATACCAGCAGATCTTAGCTCGTTAAAAATCAATCAATCAAAATACTCATTTTTATTGAATGATAATGGGGGCATCATTGATGATTTAATTATTACAAGAACTGATAAAGGATTTTGTATTATATTAAATGCAGCTTGTAAGGAAAATGATGTAAAACAAATCTCAAAATATTTAAATCCAAAACACAAAAATTTCCTAAATTCAGATTTATCTTTAATAGCTCTACAAGGTCCTCAATCGGTTAAAATTTTGGAAAAAATTATACCAGGTGTTTCAAAATTAAAATTTATGAATGGTGATAATTTCAAATTTAATGGTACTCAGGTTTATATTACAAGATCAGGTTATACAGGAGAAGACGGTTTTGAGATTTCTATTCCTAATAATAAAGTGAAAAATTTTATCAAGTTACTAGTTAATAACAAAGTAAAACCTATTGGGCTTGGCGCAAGAGACACATTGAGACTAGAAGCAGGTTTATGTTTATACGGTCATGATTTAAATGAAAACATAAATCCTATAGAGGCTAATTTAAAATGGGCTATTGCCAAAAAAAGAAGAGAAGAAGGCGGATTTAACGGTTGGGAAAAAATTAAAAATGTTCTAGATAGTGGTTGTTCTAAAATTAGAGTTGGAATTTTACCCGAAGGTAGAATTATAGCCAGAGAAGGAACAAAAATATTTTCTAACGAAGGTGAAGAAATTGGAAAAATAACTAGTGGTACATTCGGACCAAGTGTAAATGCTTCAGTTGCAATGGGATATATTAATTCAAATTATTCGGAAATAGGGAATAAAATTAAAATAGAAGTTAGAGGTAAAAAATATGAAGCTAAGGTTTCAGCATTACCTTTTTATAAAAAAAGTTACGTAAAATAAGAAAGGAAACATTATGAGTGAAAAAAAATTTTCAAAAAAGCATGAGTGGGTTGAATTAAACGGAGACGTTGCCACTGTTGGTATAACAAAACATGCTACAGAAATGTTAGGAGATATTGTCTTTGTTGAAGTACCGGAAAGTGGAAAATCAGTTGATAAAGATGGTCAGGCTGCAGTTGTAGAGTCTACCAAAGCTGCAAGCGATGTTTATTCACCGATTTCTGGAGAAATTACAGAGGGCAATAAATCAATAGTAGAAACACCTGAGAGCGTTAATTCAGATCCTGAGGGAGCTAGTTGGTTTTTTAAAATTAAGGTTAAAGATAAATCAGAACTAGACTCATTAATGTCTAAAACTGAATACGATAAATTTGTTATGGAGAACCCAAGTTAAATGATAGACGATAATTCAAAAGAATTTATATACCGACATATCGGCCCCTCTGAAAATGAGCAAGCAAAAATGCTTGAAGCTGTTGGTTATAAAACTTTAGATGATTTAATGAAAAATACAGTACCAGAAAAAATTTTACTTAAAGAAGAATTAAAAATTGATACACCACTTTCAGAAAACGATGCTTTAAAAAAATTAAAATCTATTTCAAAAAAAAATGAGATATTTAGAAATTTTATTGGAATGGGTTATTACAATTCGTTTACTCCTAATGTTATATTAAGAAATATTTTGGAAAATCCTGGTTGGTATACTTCATACACACCTTATCAACCAGAAGTTGCTCAAGGTCGTTTAGAGATGCTTTTGAATTTTCAACAATTAATAATCGATTTGACAGGAATGGATATTGCTAATGCCTCATTATTGGATGAATCTACAGCCGCTGCAGAAGCAGTTGGACTTTCTCAAAGATTGGACAAAACTAATTCTAATAAAATTTTTATATCAGAGTCTTGCAATCCTCAAACTATTGATCTCATTAAAACACGAACAGAACCTTTTGGGTTAGAGTTACATATTGGAAACGAACAAGATTATTTGTCAAATATTAAAGATAATTTAATTTGCGGAGTCTTAGCATATCCTGGAACCCTCGGTGAAGTAAAAGACCCTAGTGAAACTATCAGTAAAATTCATAAAAAAAATGGTAAAGTAATTTTGATAAGCGATTTGTTATCCTTAACAAAATTAAAAACACCAGCAGAATTAGGTGCCGATATAGCTGTAGGAAGTGCTCAAAGATTTGGGATACCAATGGGTTACGGTGGTCCACACGCAGCTTTTTTTGCTACTAAAGAAGAATTCAAGCGTTCTATGCCTGGAAGAATTATAGGAGTTTCAGTTGATAGAAATGGAAAAAAAGCTTATCGACTTTCGCTCCAAACAAGAGAGCAACACATAAGAAGAGATAAAGCGACAAGTAATATTTGTACTGCTCAAGCATTGCTTGCAATCATTTCCGCTGCTTATGCAATTTATCACGGTCCAAACGGAATATTAAAAATCGCTAATAGAACTTCAAAATTAGCTAAACTATTTGCCGATGGAATTAAAAAAGGTGGTTACGAAATTCATTCAGATCATTTTTTTGACACTGTAACAATTAAAACAAAAGACAAAACAGATAAAATTTTTAACACTGCAATTAAAGAAAAAATCAATTTAAGAAAAGTAAATAAAGATACTCTCTCAGTTGCTTTTGACGAAGCTAAAAAAGTAAATGACGTAAATATTTTGCTTAAAATATTTGGAGTACAAATTTCAATCGATCAAGGCTCTAAAGTAGAATTAAATAATTTACCTAAAAAACTTTTAAGAAGCTCAAAGTTTTTAACTCACCCAGTTTTTAACAAATATCACTCTGAAACAGAAATGCTTAGATATCTAAAAAAATTAGAAGATTGTGATATTGCACTAAATAGGTCAATGATAGCATTAGGTTCTTGTACAATGAAATTAAATGCAGCAGCTGAATTAATACCTATTACTTGGAAAGAATTTTCATTACCACATCCGTTTGTACCAATCGAACAAATGCAAGGTTATAAAATTTTATTTAATGATTTAATTAATGATTTAAAAGACATTACTGGATTTGATGCAGTTTCTTTGCAACCTAATTCTGGAGCACAAGGAGAATATGCTGGCTTAATGACAATTAGAAAATTTCACAAGCATAACAAACAAGGTAATAGAAACGTTTGTTTAATTCCAGACTCAGCTCACGGGACAAACCCAGCAAGTGCTCAGATGAGTGGAATGAAAGTAGTAGTTATAAATTGCGATGAAGACGGTAACGTTGATATAGATGACTTAAAAAATAAGGCAAAGAAACATTCAAAAGATCTAGCAGCTTTAATGGTGACTTATCCTTCAACTCATGGCGTTTTTGAAGAAAAAATAATTGAGATTTGTGAAATTATTCATAAAGAAGGTGGTCAAGTTTACATGGACGGTGCAAATTTAAACGCATTAGTTGGTATTGCTAAACCAGGAAAATTTGGTCCAGATGTATGTCATATAAATTTGCACAAAACATTTTGTATTCCTCATGGGGGTGGAGGACCAGGAATGGGCCCTATTGCCTGCGCAAAACATTTAGCAGAATTTTTACCTTCTCATACCATTATTAAAGAGTCAGGACCTTCAAAAGGTATGGGTGCTGTTTCTGCAGCGCCGTGGGGAAGTTCTAGTATTCTTCCTATATCTTGGATGTATATAAAAATGATGGGTGCAGAAGGATTAAAAAAAGCTTCTCAAATTTCAATACTTAACGCTAACTATATTTCAAAAAAACTTTCAAAAGATTATAAAGTTTTATACACCGGCAAAAATGGCAATGTAGCTCACGAATGTATAATTGATATAAGACCAATTAAGGCTAGCTCAGGAATTTCTGAGGAAGACATAGCTAAAAGATTGATAGATTTTGGTTATCACGCACCAACAATGTCCTGGCCAGTTGCCGGAACAATAATGATAGAGCCTACAGAAAGTGAAAATTTAGGTGAAATTGATAAATTTTGTAATGCATTAATTAAAATCAAAAAAGAAATTAATTTTGTTGAGGAAAATAAATTTGACAAATTAGATAATCCTCTAAAAAATGCTCCACATACATATCTTGAATTATCTTCAAATGATTGGAAACATAAATATACAAGAGAAGAAGCAGCTTTTCCAAGCGAGTATTTGAAACATAATAAATATTGGGCACCAGTTGCTAGAGTAGATAATGTTTATGGTGATAGAAATTTAGTGTGTTCATGTCCATCTATGGACGAGTATAAAGATGAAGCCGCGTAGAATTTTTTAATGAAAATAGCGGTAATCGGTTCAGGAATTTCAGGTTTATCTGCTGCATATTTTCTATCAAAAAAATTTAAAGTAGATTTGTTCGAACAGGACGATCATTTTGGTGGTCATTCCTATACTTATGAAATTAAAAAAGATAACAAAACAACATCAGTAGATTTAGGTTTTATCGTTTTTAATAAAAAAACATATAAAAATTTATTAAATTTTTTTAAGGAACTTAATGTAGCATATGAAAAAAGTGATATGTCTTTTGCAGTTTCAATTAAAGATACCAATATAGAATACAGCGGCAAAGGCTTAAAATCTTTATTTGTTAATAAATCAAATCTTTTAAATATGAAATTTTTAAAAATGTTAAAAGAAATTATATTTTTTTACAATACTGCTCCCTCTTTATTGAATGATAAAATTGAAAGCGAAACGTTAGGAAGTTATTTAAATAAAACAAATGCTTCAAAATATTTTGTTAATTTTCATATTATTCCAATGGTAGCCGCTATATGGTCAATGCCTTTTTCAAAAGCAAAAGAAATGCCTTTAAAACTTTTTTTAAATTTTTTTATTAATCATGGCCTCTTTAAATTTAAAAATAGACCTCAGTGGTATACTGTATCTAACAGGAGCAAAACCTATGTAAATAATGTTCTTAAAAAAATTAGCGGAGAACATTTTAAAAATTATAAGGTAAATAAAGTATCAAGAAGTGAGGACAATGTAAGAATTACTATAGGTAGCGAATATTTGGATTATGATCAAGTTGTTTTGGCTTCACACGCCGACGAAAGTTTAGAAATATTGGACAAGCCTACCTCAGAAGAAAAAAGAATTTTAGAAAAATTTAAATATATTAACAATAAAGCTATTTTGCATACAGACGAAGAATTTATGCCTAAAAATAAACTAGCTTGGTCTAGCTGGAATTCTATTTCAAAAAAAGATTTAAGTGAAACTTGTGTTACCTACTGGTTAAACAACCTTCAAAATTTAAAATGTAAAGATAATTATTTTTTAACTTTAAATCCCATAGAAAACATTGCAGACAATAAGATTATAAAAGAGGTTAATTTTACTCATCCTTTTTTTAATTCGCAAACTGCACAACTACAGAAAGAATTATTCTCTTTACAAGGAAAAAATAGAACTTGGTTTTGTGGTAGTTATTTTGGTTATGGATTTCACGAAGATGGGTTAAAGTCTACTCTTGAGATGTTAAAATATTTTAAAAATTAAATGGAAACTTGTATTTATAAGGGATTTATAACTCATAAAAGGTTTAAACCTATAAAACATTTTTTTATGTATAAGACCTTTTCAGTTTTATTTGACTTGAGTGAGTTAGAAGAACTTCACAAAAAAATTTGTATATTTTCATACAATAAGTTCAATTTATTTAGTTTCTACAACAAAGATCATGGAGACAGAAATGGTAATAATTTGTCTGATTGGGTAAAATCTAATTTAAAAAAATATGATTTAAATTTCAAAGCCTCAAAAATAAAATTATTGTGTTTTCCAAGAGTATTTGGCTATGTTTTCAATCCGTTAAGTATTTTTTATTGCTACGAAGGCAATAAATTGAAAGCAATTTTATATGAAGTTAAAAATACATTTAATGAACAACACACCTACGTTTTTACGGTTCAAGATAATAAAAAAATAATCTCACAACATTGTGAAAAAAAATTTTATGTTTCTCCTTTTATAGAAATGGAAACTTTTTATAATTTCAGACTTTCAGAGCCAAATGAACAATTAAAAATATTGATTAAGCAGACAGACAAAAATGAGAAAATCTTAACCGCTACTCAATTTGGAAAAAAACAAAAGATGTCCACAGGGCAACTATTATTAAACTTCTTTATACATCCATTAATGACCTTTAAAATTATATTAGGTATACATTTTGAAGCATTAAGATTATGGAAAAAAGGAGCTATATTCCAAAAAAGAAAATTAAAAATTAAAAATAATGTGTCTTTAGAAAGATGAACTTAAATCCATATAAGATATCAGAGCAATTTATTACAAATAAATTAAAGTTAGTAAAAAATGGTAATTTAAATCTAATCAATTACGACAATACTCAAAAAAATTTCGGTGACATACAATCAAAGTTAAAAGCTGATATTAAGGTTAACAATTCTAAATTCTATTTTAATATACTTAAAGGAGGCAGCGCGGGTTTAGCAGAATCTTATGTTAAAGATGAATTTTCTACTTCAAACCTCACCTCCTTAATTGAACTTACCGCTAAGAATATAGAACTAACTTACAGGTTTTCAGGAATACTAAACAACATATTTTTAAAGAATATATTAAAAAAAATTTTCTTTTCTAACACTAGATCTAAAAGTAAAGAATACATATCTAAACACTACGATCTTGGAAATGAATTTTTTTCTATATGGCTTGATAAAACTTTAACTTACTCAAGCGCAATTTACAATTCTCCAAATGAAGATTTAGCTAATGCCCAAGTTAATAAATATAATAAATTGATAGAATTCATAAAACCAAAGTCTGGAGATAAAATTTTGGAAATAGGTTGTGGCTGGGGAGGGTTTGCAGAACATTTAGCTAAAAATCATGACATTAAATTGGATTGTATTACTATATCGAAAAAACAATTGGAATTTGCAAAAAAAAGAATTTTTAATGCTGGTTTAAATGAAAAAGTAAAAATTAAATTCTTAGATTATAGAGATATTAAAGGAAAATACGACTCGATAGCTTCTATAGAAATGATAGAGGCAGTTGGAGAAAAATATTTAGAAAAATATTTTTCAACAATAAAAGAAAATTTAAAACCTAATGGCATTAGTGCGATACAAGCAATAGTTATTAAAGATGAATTGTTCGAAAGATACAGAAAAAATGAAGATTTTATACAAAAATATATTTTTCCAGGCGGATTTCTTCCTTCTCTTGAATCAATAAAGGATTATTCAAACAAATCAGGTTTAAAACTAACAGGATATAATTCTTATGGAATACATTATTCAAATACATTGAGAGAATGGAGAAAAAATTTTATTAAGTCTTGGAGTGACATATCAAAACAAGGTTTTGATAATTCATTTAAAAAAATTTGGGATTTTTATTTTTCTTATTGTGAAGCAGGTTTTAAATCTAAAAACATAGACTTGATCCAATTTTCATTATGGAACAAATAATAACATGAAAATTATATTTGCATTATTCGTTACATTTCTATTAACTGGTTGTTCAGGGAAAAGTATGAAACCGATAGATTTTAAAGATCAAAAACCTAGACTGGTAATAGAAGATTATTTATCAGGAAAAGTTAAAGCTTATGGAATATTACAAAACAGATCAGGAAAAGTCACACGGCAATTTTCAGCAGATTTAAATGGTACATGGGATGGTAAACAACTTGTTTTAGATGAAAAATTTAATTGGAGCGATGGAGAAGTCCAGACAAGAAAATGGAAAATAAGCAAAATTGACGAACATAATTATGAGGGAACAGCAGAAGATGTCGTCGGTAAAGCAAGGGGTTTTTCCTATGGTCCCGCTTTCAAATTTGAGTATGTTTTGTTGGTTCCTATCAAAGGAAAAGAAATCAAAATAACTTTTGATGATTGGATATTTAAACAAGATGAAAAAATTGCAATAAACAGAGCAACAATGACAAAGTTTGGGATTAAAGTAGCCGAACTTACCGTCATGTTTGTAAAAAATTAACATTATACACATGAAATTTTTGCGAGTAGGCGATAAAGATAATGAAATTGTTTGTGCATTAGATGTAAACGATAAAATTAGAGATTTATCTCCCTACATTAAAGATTTAAATCCTGAGACCATAAAATTTGACACTCTTGAAAAATTAAAAAAAATAGATTTAGAAAAATTGGATGAAATTAAAGAGCCTAAGAGAATAGGCAGTTGCATTTCAAAACCAGGTGATTTTTTAGCTATAGGGTTAAACTATAAAGCCCATGCTGAAGGCACTAAGTCACAACTTCCAAAAGAACCAATTTTATTTAATAAAAGTACTGGCTGTATACAAGGACCAGATGACCCTATAATTAAACCAAGTAGTGCAAAAAAATTAGACTATGAGGCTGAGGTCGCCATGGTAATTGGCAAAAAAGCTAAATATGTAAAAGAAAAAGAAGCAGGAAATTATATTTTTGGTTACTGCATTGTAAATGATATTTCTGAGCGCTCTTGGCAAAAAGAGAGAGGAGGCCAATGGGTTAAAGGAAAATCAATCGCAGGTAATTGCGGTCCACTATTAGTTACTAGTGATGAAATTAAAGATACAAACAATATAAGTTTAAGATTAAATATCAATGGGGAGAATAGGCAAAACGGTAATACAAGTAGAATGATATTTAATTTTAATTTTCTAATTTCTCATATAAGTCAGTTTATGACTCTATTTCCAGGTACTATAATTACAACCGGTACACCAGCTGGTACTGCTATGGAAATGCAAAATCCAAAATTTTTACAAATAGGAGACAAAATTGATATAGAAGTCCAATACTTAGGAACACAACACCATAAGATTATTTCTGAGTAAAAAAATTATCTTTTAACACCTTTATCTATTAAAAATAAATATATTCTATAAGGTAAAACTCTTAGAAATTTTAAAATAAGCGTTAGTGCTTTTGGAAAATGAATTTCAAAAGCTTTGCTTTTAGTAAGTCCACTAAAAATTTTTTCAGCAGCAAATTCTGGAGATTTAATAAATGGCATTGAAAATTCATTTTTGTCAGTTAGTGGAGTTTTTATAAATCCAGGTGAAATAAGCGATATTCTTACGTTATGTTTTTTAAAATCAAAATATAAACTTTCTGTCAAATTAGTTAATGCTGCTTTAGATGGTCCATATCCACTAGAATTAGGAAGACCTCTATATCCTGCAATAGATGAAACTATAGACAAGTGTCCCTTCTTTCTATTTTTAAAATACTCCTCGGTTGCTTTAATACAATTTAAAACACCAAAAAAATTTATATTCATTATTTTTTTTATTTGATCCTTATTTATCTCTTTCTCTAATTTAGGATCATACGCACCACTTGAGAAAACACAGAGATCGATATCTTTAAATTCTTTTAGAATATTTGAAAACACTTCCCTTACTTTTTGATCGTCAGTTACATCAAGAGGGAAAGCAGAGATATTTTCATTTTTTGCTATTTCATTGAGTAAATTTTCTCTCCTTGCTGAAATAGCCACCTTCCAGTTTTCATTAGCAAATTTTTCAGCTAGTGCTTTACCAATACCGCTACTTGCTCCAGTTATCCAAATTTTTTTCTGATTTTCAGACATTAATTAGTTATATATTATTATATGACAAAAAATAAATATTTATCTTTATTTTTTATAATTTTAATTACGTTTATCCCTTCAGTCTTAGGAGGTTTTACAACATCATATTTTAAAGAACCATGGTACTCTCAAATTATTCTTCCAAGTTTTAATCCTCCAAGTTGGGTATTTGGGCCGGTATGGACCTCACTTTATTTGATGATGTCTGTGGCAATATGGAAAATTTGGATTAATTCATTCGATTTTAAATTATTAAAACTTTATTTTGTTCATCTGTTCTTTAATGGAACTTGGAGCATTATCTTTTTTGGTTTTCATCAAATAGGCCTAGCTCTTCTTAATTTGTTTGTTATATTAATTTTTATTTTTCTACTAATGAAAAATTATTTTAGAAAAGATAAAATAAGTTTTTATTTAATGTTACCTTATTTTACTTGGAGTTTTTACGCTTTAATACTAAACACTTCTATTTTCATTTTAAATTAGAAAATTAGATTATCAAAACCATTTTGTTGGATATTTTCTTTTCAAAAAAAATTTATTAATTATTGTAGAAATAATTATAATCATTAATGCTCCCATAATCACTGGAAATAAAATATATTCTAATGATACATCAGCAAATAAAGCAATTAAAGGATTTGCAGCAGCTGGCGGATGAATTACTTTAAGATAAATCATTAAAGTTACAGTACAACCCACAGCTAGACCCAAAGTAATGAAAGACATGCCCATGAATTCATTAAATAATATTCCAATTACAATACCTAATATATGTCCAAAAAATATATTTCCTGGTTGAGCGAACTCACTTTTATAAAAAATTAATACTATTAAAGTTGTAGAACCAAAAGAAAACATCAACCAAAAACCTGTGGATGTTTCAAAGCTTAAAAAGGCAAGTACTCCTATTATTATTGAAGCAGAAATACCTGCTACAACTGGCTCTAATTTTTTATTCATTTTCATATATATTTTTTCTTAATTTAAGTTATATACACTTATGGATTATAAAAAACCATATAACCTTCTTAAAAATTTACCGTCCAAATTGAACGCTTTCTATAAAAAAAAGTCTAAATCAAAACTAAAAATAAACAACAAATCCAAAATAAAAAAAGATTATGATCCAGTAACCAACTTTGACAAAAATTTTGAGAGATACATTAGATCGATAATTCTCAAGCAATTTCCAAAACACTCCATTATAGGGGAAGAGTTTAAAGACAAGTATTCTTCAAGTAATTATAAATGGTCTGTTGACCCAATAGATGGAACAAGAGCTTTTGTTATAGGAGCTCCCACTTGGTCTAATTTAATTAGTCTGTCTTTCAAAAATAAGTCTTTGCTCGGCTTAGCAAATTTTCCTGAACTTAGTAAATATTATATTAATGATAAAAAAAAGTCTTATGTATTTAAGAATAGAAAAAAAAATATCTTGCGCTCTTCTAATAACAACAATTTAAAAACAGTTAAAATAATTGGTAATTTTCATGGAACATTAAGTTATGAAAAACAGCGTAAAGTAATTAAAAAATTCGGATGGTCTTTTAGACTTGCAGGATTTGATGCTTTGAATTATTGTTTATTAGCGGAGGGCAGAGTGGACGCAGTAATCGAAGCAAATTTAAAACCTTACGATATTTTGCCGCTTATTCCTATTATTGAAAAGTCAGGTGCTATTGTAACTAATTGGAGAAATGAGCCAGCAGAAAATGGAGGAAATATTCTAGCAACATCTAACAGAAAACTTCATAATAAAATATTAAAATTATTAAAACCTTTTACAAAAAAATAATATGGTTAACTTATTCATAAATAGAGTCTTTAGAGCAATTAAAATTGATATCGATTTATATGAAGAAGTAGAAAAAGATAAAAGTGCAACTATACAAGCTGGAATAGTAGTAGTCTTATCAAGTTTAGCGGCTGGAGTAGGTGCTTTACAGTTAGGCGCTTCAAACTTTTTATTCGCTCCGATTTTATCTTTGTTGAGTTGGTATGTATGGGCATATGTAATTTATTTTGTAGGTGTTAAGTTATTTGGTGGCCCAAATACTAAAAGTAATCATGGAGAATTATTAAGAACAATTGGTTTTTCAAGTGCACCAGGTTTAATAAGAGTTTTTGGTATTACTCCGGATCTAATGGCTGTAACATTTATTGGCTCAGCTTTTTGGATGTTAGCTTGTATGGTTGTAGCAGTTAAATCTGCATTAGATTACGAAAGTTTGTGGAAAGCTCTTGGCGTGGTTATTGTTGCCTGGCTATTTCAAGCATTTTTTTTATTTCTGGTACTTTTACTTTTTAGAGGTATTTAAACGGGAAAAATAGTTTTAGACAATTTACAACTATCGCAAATTTTGTAACCAGAGGTAATTAAATTTACCTTTACAGTTTCATCTTCTTTCTTGCACTCATCGCAAATATTATCAAGGATCTCTTCCATGTAGGACAAGATATACCTTTTAAAATCTTTAATCTATTCTAGAATTCGATTATGAAAAACATTTTAGTTGTAATATTATACTCTTACTTTTTGTTATTTTTTTTGTCATTAGCCAACGCAGAGGACAAAATTATAAAAAAAGCTTATTTTGCTGGCGGCTGTTTTTGGTGTATGGAGGAGTCTTTTGACCAGGTTGATGGCGTTATTAAATCAATTTCAGGTTATTCTGGTGGTCATTTAAAAAATCCCACTTACAAAGATGTCATTTACAAAGACACTGGTCATGTAGAAACAATAGAAATTACGTACAACCCGAAAAAAGTATCATATAAAAAGTTACTAAATATCTTTTGGAAAAATATTGATCCTTTTGACAGTTACGGACAATTTTGTGATAAAGGAAAAAGTTATAGATCAGTTATTTTTTATCAAAATAAACAACAACAAAAAATTATAAAAAAATCATTTGAAGAGGTTGAGAAAAAATTTGAAAATAAAATTGTAACTTTGGTTTGGAAATTTGAGAAATTTTACCAAGCAGAAGAATATCATCAAGACTATTACCAAAAAAATTTTTTAAGATATCTAGCTTATAAGTCTGCATGTCAAAGAGAGGAGGTACTTAATAAGATATGGAACTAAAAAAATTTTTAATATTATTTACTCTTATTCTATTAGCAAATCCCCTTAAAGCAGAACTTATCAAACCAAATGAAAAATTAGTTCCATTTGACGTTATAAAGATACAACTTGAAGCTCTAAAAAATAATAATGATCAAGATCAAGGGATTAAACAAACTTGGTTATTCGCTCATCCTGATAATAAAATAATTACAGGTCCTTATGAAAGATTTAGAATTATGATTTATAGCCAACAGTATAAATATTTATTAAATCATAGTTCACATAAAATTGAATTAGTAATGAATACTCCTAATAAGTTTATTTATAAAGTTGAAATATTAGCGAATAACAAACAACTACTCTTTTACGAATGGCATGTTCAGAAGGCTAGCGATGAAACATGTCAAAACTGTTGGTTCACTTCAGCAGTCTCTCAACCAATAGACCAGGGCAATACAATTTGAAACGTCCATCATTTATATTACGTTATATTATTATTGGAAGTATTTTGGTTATTCCACCAATTTTGAGCACTCATTATGGATCAATATTTTTCGGAAAAGAAAATGGAACCCTTATTGGATTTTGTGTAGGAATTCCTTGCGTGGCTTTTGCATGCTGGAAATTATACATAGACGATTGGAGAGATGACGAAGATTAATGAAATTTTACACTTCTAGAACAGACGCTTTAAAACAACTTAATAATTTTATTGATAACGATATTTTGAATTATAGTTCAAAAAGAAATTTTGATTATGGAGTAAATAACAGAAAAAATGTTTCTTGTTTATCTCCTTATATCACTCATAGATTAATTACTGAATTTGAAATTATAAAAAAAGTTTTAAACAAATATCCTTTTCAAAAAGTAGATAAATATATACAAGAAATCTTTTGGAGAATTTATTGGAAAGGATGGCTTGAATTAAGGCCTAAAGTTTGGTCTGATTTTATAGAAGATTTAAAATCTATAAAAGAAGATGAAAATTATTTAAAAGCTATTAATGGTGACACTGAAATAAATTGCTTCAATGATTGGATTAAAGAACTTAAAAATTATAATTATTTACACAATCATACACGAATGTTATTTGCAAGCATTTGGATTTTTACACTTGGCCTTCCATGGCAGAAAGGCGCGGAGTTTTTTATGCGATATTTATTCGATGGAGACGCTGCATCAAATACTTTAAGTTGGCGTTGGGTTGCAGGGTTGCAAACTAAAGGAAAACATTATCTAGCTCAATCATGGAACATTAGTAAATTTACAAACAACAAATATAAAAATATTAAATTAAAAGAAAATGCCTTACCCATAATTGATAAAAGAGATTATAAAATATCACCCATTAAAATTGATAAAAACGAGAGTAAAAATGATCTTCTATTAATTTTTGATAATGAAATAGATATTAAGTTATTAGATCTTCAAAGGTATAAAAAAATTTATTTTATATTATTTAACAATGAAATTAGATCAATCAAACTGGATGAAAAAGTTCTAGATTTTAAAAAAAAGATTATTTATTCTCAAACAGAACAAATTGCCCAAGAAACAACAATAATTGATCAAAATGGATTTAAAAATATATTTGAAAATTCAAAGAATTTTGACGTCATTTACCCTTCAATTGGAGAAAATTACTCATTTTTAAAACGTGTAATCAAGAAAAATGATTTAAAAGTTAATTTTATTACCAAAAAAGAGGATGAATATTGTTGGAAATACTCAAACAAAGGTTTCTTTAACTTTAAACTGAATATACCAACTATACTTTCATATTTTAATTTAAATTAGTTTTAGAACACCTTTTCGAGCAATACTTAACTCTAGTCCAGTTAAGTCTCCATTTTTTTCTCCATGTGAAAGGTTTTTTACATACTAGGCAATTTTTTCTAGGTAATTGACTTTTTTTCATTTTTTAAAAGGTGTTTATTTTTTAAAAATAGTAAAAATGCAGCAACTTCATAAAAAATTTTTAAAAAGAAAAATAAAAATCTATTTTTAAATATCTTATACAAAAAATTATATTTTGGTACATTTTTCCAAATAATTAAAAAAACTTCTGCACCACTAATTAATTTACCATCAGAAATAACGTGCATTCTTCTCAACAATTCTTGATAATTTTTTGAAGTCATCTTCTGAGCATCTTGATTATTGGTTATATCTATCCATTCAATATCTTCATTACAGTTTTTTTTATAATGATTTATTTCTGTTCTACAAATATTACAGGAATTATTAAAAAAAACTTTAACCATTGGTATTTTTTTTTATAAAAGTATTTGCTGCTTTAAAAATTCTCATTTTTCTTTCCTTATTCATTTTTTCAGAAATTTTTACCATCATAGATAATCTTGGATTTTTTAGAAAGAATTTTTTATTTCTATCGATAAATTTCCAATAAAGACCATCCATAACATCACACCAAGGGCCTTTCTTAAAATGCATCATTTTTAAAAAATAACTTGAACCACATATATAAGGTTTTGTAGCAAATATTCCTCCATCACTAAATAAGCCCATTCCATAAACATTTGGCGTCATCACCCAATCAGAAGAGTCAACAAACATTTCCATAAACCATTTGTAAACTTCTTTTGGATGTATCTCACATAGATTCATAATATTGGATAGTATCATTAATCGCTCAATGTGGTGTGACCATCCGAAGTTTTGGGCATTCTTAATTGAAAAATCAAGAGGATCTAATCCTGTGGTTCCATTGTACCACGCCTTTTTCATTTTACGACTATGTTTAAAAAAATTAGATTTATTCATCTGACTATCAAAATTTTGATAAATTCCTCTCATAAATTCTCTCCAACCTATAATTTGTCTTACGTAACCTTCAAAAGAATTTATAGGTATTTTATTTTCTATTTTTTTTAATTTAATTAAAATTTCTTTTGGAGTTAGTAGTCCTAAATTTAATACCGGACTTAAAGCGCTATGAAACATAATATTTGATTTATTACTTACAGCATCTTCATAATCACCGAATAATTTTATTCTTTTATTCAAAAATTCATCAAGTTTTTTTTGAGCATCTATTCTAGTCGTAGGAAACCAAAAATTTTCCGTGTCTCCAGGATGATCCTTAAAATTAGACTCTATAAATTTTTTCAAATTTTCAGTGTGAGAAGTTAATTTGACTTTGGCTGTTTCAGGTATATCTATATTCTTTGGTAATTTTTTACGATTATCTTCGTCGTAACTCCATTTTCCTCCTTTTGGTTTTCCGTTTTTGTCCATTAAAATGTTTAATTTTGTTCTAATAATTTTATAAAAATTTGCCATAAAAGGTTTTTTATATTTTGAAAGATACTCTTTAAATTCTTTTCTTGATGTTAAAAACATGGGTGTTTCTATCTGATTTATTTTAACATTCATTTTTTTTAATAAAGTGACAATTCTTTTTTCAAAAAACTTATCTTCAATCTCAAAGAAACTTACTTCTTTTATTTTTTTTTCTTTTATAATGTTTTCTAATTTTTTTTCGTAAGAGGACTTAAATTTTCTATTAACATCTTCATAGATTACCTTATAATTCTTAGATTTGAGCTCGTCTTTAAATGATCTCATGGAAGATAAAAATAGAAGTATTTTAAGTTTGTGATGTTTTTCATATGAGCAGAGCTCATAATCTTCCGACATATAAAAAGTATGATCTTTAAAGTTTTTTAAATATTGCGGGTTGAATAATTGATTTCCAAGAATAATGAAAAGCCTCATATAGGGCAAATTATATAACTTTTAGGAGAAATAAACGCGTCATTATTAGCCTATTTATTTCAAATAATACTGTTAAATAAGCATTATGAAAAAATTAATTATAGGAGCTACTGGTTCAATTGGATCCTCATTGGCAAAAAAAATAATAGCCGATGGAGGGGAGGTACACTTAGTTGGTAGAGATGAAACAAGGTTACCTGAATTAGCCTCGGAATTGAATTCTTCTTTTACGATTTGTGATGTTTTAGAGGAAAATTTTTCTGATAAAATTTTTAATGATTTGGGAGACACTCCTATTAATGGATTAGCGTATTGTGTCGGCTCGATTGATTTGAAGCCAATCAAAATGACTAAGAAAAGCGATTTTATGCAATCTTTTAATTTAAATTTAATTTCAGCAACAGAGATTATCAGGCGTTCCAGTGATAGTTTAAAACAAAACAAGGGTTCAATAGTTTTATTTTCCACGGTAGCAGTAAGAAGAGGTTTTACTAACCACAGCATTGTATCATCTGCCAAAGGAGCAATTGAGGGATTGACCGTATCTTTAGCAGCAGAGTTTGCACCGAACATAAGGGTCAATTGTATAGCTCCGAGTATATCAAAATCTAAAATAGCAAATTTTATTTTAAAAAATGAGAAGATGGCAGATAGCATTGCGAAAATGCACCCATTAAAAAGAATAGGAGAGGGAAGCGACTCCGCGTCAGTTGCAAATTTTTTATTAAGTGATAATAGTTCTTGGATAACAGGTCAAATTTTGGGAGTAGACGGAGGAAGATCGTCTTTAACTTAATAAATGAAAAAAATAATTTATACAATATTAATTTGCTCAATAACTCAATTTGCATTTGCTGCAGGATCAGATAGTAGTTCAGGTGAAAATAAATCAAACTATTATGAGGATGCAAAAAAATTAGTCAAAAGAGCAGGTAAGCTAGAAAAAAAAGAAAAAAATGAAAAGGCTAAAAAACTTTATTCTCAAGCATTTAAAAAATTAGAAAAAGCACACTCATCAGATAAAACAAATCCAGACATTTTAAATTATATGGGGTACACATCCAGAAAAATTGGTAATTTTGAACAGGCCGAAAAATTTTATTTAACCGGTTTAAGTATAAAACCTAATCATAATGGAATAAACGAGTACCTAGGCGAACTCTACGTACAAACTAATCGTATCGAAAAGGCCAATGAAAGATTAGAGGCTTTAAAAAATTGTAATTGTGAAGAATTTCAAGAGCTTGAGCTAATTATTAAAACTCGCGGAACAAAAGTTTACTAAGATATATCTACAGCGAATTTTTTCAATTTTTCAATAGGTATTAATTCTAAAGTTTTTATATTGGTTTTTTTTAAATAAATTGAACAAGCTACATTTTCTTCTAGAGCTTTAGCATACCAAGTTGCACAAAGACACCAGCAATCACCATGTTTAAGTCCCGGAAAGCCAAATTCAGGATGGGGAGTAATTAAATCGTTTCCAACTTTTTTAGACCAAATTAAAAACTCATCTGTAACTTTTGCACAAACAGTATGAACTCCTCTATCATTTTTATCTGTATTGCAGCATCCATCTCTAAACCATCCAGTTAGGGGCTCATTTGAACAAGGTTCTAAAGTTTCACCAAAAACGTTTTTTTGTTTCTCACTACTCATTATTTAAAAATTATAGTTTAGTCGGATTAGGTTGCCCCTTATAAACTTTTTTTGGGTCAAATTTTTTTTCTTTTTCTTTGAACTCTAATTTTACGTCTTCAGTATTATTAATTTTACCTAAAGGTATAGATCTATAAAAACAAGACTTATAGCCTACGTGGCAGCTAGCACCATCTCCAATATCTACTGACATCCATAAAGAGTCTTGATCATCATCTATTCTCATATCTACAACTTTTTGAACAAAACCACTCGTTTTACCTTTATGCCATAAAGCATTTCTGGATCTACTCCAATAACAAGCTTCTTTTTTTTCAATGGTAATTTTTAATGCTTCATCGTTCATATAGCCGTGCATCAAAACCTCACCTGTTTTGTGGTCTGTTGTGGTTACAGAAATCAGGCCTTTTTCATCAAATTTTGGTGATAAAAATTTCCCCTCTTCTACCTCAAAAATACTCTCTCTTTTTTTAAACATGAGCGTAAAATAGAGAAAAATAGACAAAATAGCAATTTGCATTAATGAAATATGTCCTATAAAAATGATCGCTATATGAAATTAGTTAAAGACATAGATAAAATACCCTCAAAAAAATCAGAAGTTACTGATAAACAGGCCGAAGAAGCATTCAAAACAATAATTTCTTGGATAGGGGAAAATCCCAATAGAGAAGGGCTATTAGAAACACCTAAAAGGGTAGTTAAAGCATTCAAAGAATATTTCAAAGGATATAACGAGGACCCTACCAAAGAATTAGCAAAAACTTTTGGAGATGTGGAAAATTACGATGATATGGTAATACAAAAAGATATATCTTTAGAAAGCCATTGCGAACATCACATGGCTCCTATTTTAGGAGTAGCACATGTTGCATATATACCTAATAAAAAAGTAGTAGGCCTAAGTAAACTAGCTAGGACAGTTGAGATTTTTTCTAAAAGACTTCAAACTCAAGAAAGACTCACAATGCAAATAGCAAAAACTTTAATGAGTGCTTTAGATGCTAAAGGAGTAGCTGTAACAATTGACGCTACCCACCAATGTATGACAACTAGAGGAATAAAAAAAGAAAAAGCTACAACTGTAACAAATTATTTCTTAGGTTCATTTAAAGAAGATTTAAGTTTTCAAAATAGATACCTAAGATATATTGCAAAATAAATGTCCAACAAATTTAAAGCTATAGTAATAGATAATCAGAATGAAAAATTTTCTAGAGATATTAAAGAACTGAATACCAAAGAGTTGAAAGATGGTAATGTACTAGTAAAAGTAGATTACTCAAGTTTAAATTATAAAGATGCTTTAATTTTGAATAATGGTGGAAAAATTGTAAGAAAATTTCCATTTGTTCCTGGAATAGATTTTTCTGGAACTGTTGTTGAGAGTGAGGATAGTAAATTTAAAAAAGGTGACAATATCATTCTAACTGGTTTTAGAGTAGGCGAGTCTTATTTTGGAGGTTTTTCACAATATGCAAAAGTTGACTCAAATTTTTTAATCAAAACACCAAAAGAATTAGATAATCAAAAATCTATGATGTTAGGCACTGCTGGATTTACTGCTCTACTTTGCTCTTTCGCAGTTAAGGCCAAGGAAGAATTGTTAATGGGAGAAAAAGTAAAAGATGTGTTAGTTACCGGAGCAACTGGTGGTGTAGGAAGTATAGCTGTTATGGTATTATCAAAGATGGGTTACGATGTTCATGCAGTTACAGGAAAAAAAGACAAAAATGATTATCTCAAAAACCTTGGAGCAAAAAATATTATTGACAGAAAAGAATTTGAAGGTGAAAGCAAATTACTTGAAAAAGGTATTTGGGATGGAGTAGTAGACACCGTTGGAGGAACTGCTTTGACTAAGATTTTTGCACAAACAAAACCTGGCGGTATTGTAGCAGCGTGTGGAAATGCTGGGGGAATAAAAATAAATACTACAGTTATGCCATTTATAATAAGAGGAGTTAAACTTTGGGGAGTAGACTCTTCTGGCTCGTCTATAAAAAGAAGAGAGTTCATTTGGAACGAAGCTTCCAAATTAGTGGATTTTGAAAAACTTAAATCATTTACAAAAGAGTTATCATTTAATGAACTTTTAGAGACTTATCCTAAATTATTGAAGGGTGAGTATTTTGGTAGAGCTATAGTAAATCCTAATAAATAATTTATAATTATCTCAAATGGATTGGGACAAACTTAAAATATTTCATACTGTTGCTGAAGCGTCTAGTTTTACCAAAGCTTCAACTATTCTAAATTTAAGTCAATCCGCTATAAGTAGACAAATTCAATCTTTAGAAAATGATTTGAAAGTTAAGCTTTTTGAAAGGCATGCTAGAGGACTAGTTTTAACTGATAATGGTGAATATCTTTTTAAATCAGCGCACGAGGTAATTTCTAAATTAAAAGACGTAGAGTCTAATCTAAGCGGTCAAAAAGACAAATTAGATGGAAAACTTACAGTCACAACAGTTGTAAGCTTCGGGACTACTTGGCTTACACCTCGTATTAAAGAGTTTATGGATTTAAATCCTGGTATTGAAATAGAACTTATTTTTGATGATAAAGAACTTGATTTGGCAACTCGACAAGCGGATGTTGCTATCAGAATGAGAAGACCAAAACAATTAAACCTTATTCAAAAAAAATTTGTTAATTTTAATTACCATATTTATGGATCAAATGATTATTTAGAAAAAAATGGTTATCCGAAATCTTTAAAAGATTTAGACAAACATAAGTTTATTACTTATGGTAAAGGCGCTCCTTCTCCAGTGTACAATCCCGACTGGGTATTAAAAGTTGGATCAAAAGATGGAAAAAAAAGAAAATCTTTATTGAAAGTAAATAGTGTCTATGGATTGTTATTAGCCGTACAAAGCGGAGTAGGTCTTGCTGCTTTACCAGATTATATTGCACACAACAAAAGTGGTATTACTAAGATTTTACCAAACGAGCCAGGTAAACCAACTGAAACTCACTTTGTTTATCCTGCATCTTTAAAAAATAACGCAAGATTAATTGCTTTCAGAAACTTTTTATTTAGTAAGGTTAATGAATGGAAATTTTAATTTTTATAATTCCTTTTATCATATTATTAACAGTAGTTGTATTTGTTCATGAATATGGGCACTATTATTTTGCTAAAAAATATGGAGTTGGTGTTACAGATTTTTCTGTCGGTTTTGGTAAAGAACTTTTTGGGTACACTGATAAATCAGGTACTAGATGGAAATTTTGTACAATTCCTTTAGGAGGTTATGTAAAATTTTTTGGAGATCGAAATGTTTTTAGTCAAGCTGAGCAGCAAGAATTATTAAAAAAATATAATGAAGAAGATCAGAATAAACTTTTTGTAACAAAACCTTTGTACCAAAGATCTTTAATTGTAGCAGCGGGACCCTTAGCTAATTTTGTGTTGGCTATCTTAATTTTTTCATTTATCTATATGTTTGCAGGAAAAGATTTTACCCCAGCGCAGATTCAAGAAGTTCAAAATGATAGTCCAGCATTGTCCTCTGGAATTAAAACTGGAGACATAATCTTAACAATTAACAACAAGAAAGTGAATAGCATATTAGATGTATCAACTTACATCAACACTTCTACAACTGAAAGCATTGATATAAAAGTTTTGAGAAATAGTGATGAAATTATTTTAAAAGTTACACCTAAAATTATCCAAACTGAAGATTCTTTTGGTAACAAAATCAATAAAAAAATAATAGGAATAAAAATTTCACCTCTCAATAATGAATTTAATAGAGAAAGACTTGGGCCTGCAACCGCTATATTCTATGCAGTTAAAGAAACTTGGTTTGTTATAAATTCATCTCTTGATTTTGTAGTTTCTTTATTCAAGGGAAAAGGTGACACTACTCAATTAGGCGGACCAATAAAAATTGCTAAAATTACTGGTCAAGTTGCAAATCATGGCCTGGTGGCATTTTTAAGTATAATGGCTTACATTTCTATTAGCCTTGGGTTCATAAATTTATTTCCAATTCCACTATTAGACGGCGGGCATTTAATGTTTTATGCGTTTGAAAAAATTTTAGGAAGACCTTTAACTCAAAGAACACAGGAAGGTTTTTTTCGAATCGGGCTTTTTTTACTTATTTCTCTTATGTTTTTTACTACCTTTAATGATCTCAAAGACTTAGGCTTATTTTAAGCCATTTTTTAACATCGAAAAAGTCAATAAAATCAACGAAATTTAAGGTACAATATATAGTGTTAATAGTTATTAGATATACCAATAAAAATGTTGATTTTCCTTATTAATTGTACAAATTAAAAACATAATAAAAAGGGGCAAAAAATGAATAAAAAACAACTAGTAACAAAAATAGCTTCTACATTGGGCCAAAGCAAAGCTGATGCTGAGCGAACATTTGACTCGATTACTACCATCATTCTTAACGAATTGAAGAATGACGAGACTGTAAAAATAGCTGGTTTTGGTACTTATAAAGTAGCAAAAAGAAAAGCTAGAGTTGGTAGAAATCCTAGAACAGGGGAGTCTATTCAAATTGCAGCGTCTCAAAAAGTTAAGTTTTTACCTGCTAAAAGCTTAAAAGAAATGTTTAATAAATAAAAATATTTTGACAGCTCTTATTTCGCAATAAGAGCTGTTAAATATATCTTGCAAAAACTGCATGGCTCAAATCTTCACTTATCAGTTCTTAAATATCTAAAAATATCTTAACAGTAGTTTAACAAAGGAGTTAAAATGAAAAAATACTTAGGATATTTCTTTGCAGGTACCGCAATATATTTTGCATTTGCTGGTTTAGGCTATGCTGAAACCACTGTATCTGCTGAAGTTCAATATATATTTAATACAATATTATTTTTAATGTCAGGTTTTCTAGTTATGTGGATGGCGGCAGGTTTTGCCATGCTTGAATCTGGACTGGTAACATCTAAAAGTGTTTCAGCAATCTGCGCGAAAAATATAGGATTATATTCAATTGCTGGTGTTATGTTCTGGTTAGTTGGTTATAATTTAGCTTATGGAATCCCAGAAGGCGGTTGGATTGGATCATTCTCATCTTGGAGTGATGCATCAGCATTAGAAACCGGTTATTCTGATGGATCTGATTGGTTCTTCCAAATGGTTTTCTGCGCAACAACGATGTCTATTGTTTCCGGAACACTTGCTGAAAGAATTAAAATTTGGCCATTTTTCTTGTTCGCTGCAATTTTAACGGGATTTATTTATCCAATTGAAATGGGTTGGCAATGGGGCGGTGGATGGTTATCCGCTGCAGGATTTTCAGATTTTGCTGGATCAACGCTAGTACATGCTGCCGGGGGAGCTGCTGCTCTTGCTGGTGCGATTGTGCTAGGAGCTAGATCGGGAAGATTTACATCAGGAGGTAGCGTAAAAGCTATGGCGCCTTTTGCGGCTTCTTCAATTCCATTAGCGACACTTGGAGTATTCATACTTTGGTTAGGTTGGTTCGGATTTAATGGAGGTTCTCAATTGGCTGCTGGTACTCTTGAAGATGTAAGTGCTGTTGCAACAATTTATATTAATACTAACTTAGCTGCTGGTGGTGGTGTATTAGCTGCTGCTGCATTATCAAGACTTGCTGGTGGTAAAACAGACGTAGTAATGATGCTTAATGGAGCGATCGCAGGCCTAGTTGGTATAACAGCTGAACCTTTAACACCAAGTCCATTTGCTGCAATTATTATAGGAGCAGTTGCTGGTGTATTAATGTACTTCTCTACAAAGTTATTATATAAAATGAAAATAGATGATGTTGTTGGTGCTATCCCTGCGCATTTAGTTGCAGGAGTATGGGGTACATTGGCAGTTCCATTTACTAATTCAGAAGTAAACTTTGGTTCACAATTACTAGGTACACTTTCAGTAGTAATATTTGTTTTCATAGTTTCATACATAGTATGGTCAATTATGAAAGCAACTATCGGAATAAGAATCAGTAAAGAAGCTGAGAGACTTGGTACTGATAAATCTGAAGTAGGTGTAATAGCTTACGGTATAAGAGATTAATTACACATCCCTCGTTTGAGTAATTAAAATTAAGGCCCGAGAAATCGGGCCTTTCTTATATAAATATGCAAATCCTGCATATGTGAACTGCACAAGTTCTGATTTTCTTTTTTTAACATAAATGCTTTTTACCGCAATGGAGGGATTTACATGAAATATTCATTAAAATTATTATTAGGAATTATATTATCTATTACCTTGATAGAAAAAAGTTTTGCAGAGACTACTATCTCTGAGGAAGGTCAGTACATATTTAATTCATTAGCTTTTTACATTGGAGGTGTCTTAGTAGCTTTTATGGCAGCTGGATTTTGTATGTTAGAAAGTGGTTTAGTTACAACAAAAAGTGTTTCTACAATCGCTGCTAAAAACATTGGAAAATTTGCAATTTGCTCATTAGTTTTTTTTCTTGTTGGGTACAACTTAGCTTACGGAATTCCAGAGGGTGGTTATATAGGATCTTTTTCTCCATGGAGTGATGGATCTGAAGTAGGAACTGGTTATTCTGATAGTACAGATTGGTTTTTTCAAACTATGTTTGTATGCGCAACAGCATCTATTGTTTCAGGTGCAGTTGCTGAAAGAATTAAAATTTGGCCATTTTTTATTTTTGCTGCCTTGATGGCAGGATTTATTTACCCCGTTTCAATGGGTTGGCAATGGGGAGGGGGTTGGTTGAGCACTGCAGGATTTTCAGATTTTGCGGGATCAACTTTAGTCCATGCTTGTGGAGGAGCTGCAGCTTTAGCTGGAGTTATGGTTTTAGGAGCGAGAACAGGAAGATTTCCTCTAAGAGGAGGAAGGACAATAATGATTCCATTCGCTGCTTCTAGTATACCTCTAGTTACTTTAGGAACTTTCTTATTATGGTTTGGTTGGTTTGGATTTAACGGGTTCAGTCAACTCGCTATGGGAACTTTTGACGATGTAAACGCTATAGGTAAAATTGCAGTCAATACACATTTAGCAGGTGCAGCCGGAACTTTCGCAGGAGCAGCTATTACTCGTATAATTGGTGGCAAAACAGATATAGTCATGATGTTAAATGGTGCGCTAGCTGGTTTAGTTGCAATAACAGCTGAGCCTTTAACTCCTAGTCCGTTTCTTGCAATATTTATTGGTATGGTAGGAGCAATAATAATGTACTTTGGAACGAAATTTTTAGAAAACTTAGGTCTTGATGATGTAGTAGGTGCGATCCCAGTTCATATGTTCGCTGGAATATTTGGAACATTGGTTGTGCCAATTAGTAATAGTGAAACGTCTTTTGGAACTCAATTTATTGGTGTTACTTCTGTTTGTGTTTTTAGTTTTGTTCTTTCATATGCTGTTTTTAGAATTTTAAAAGCTACTATTGGACTAAGAATTAGTAGAGAAGCTGAAAGATTAGGAACTGATAAAGCTGAGGTTGGAGTTGTTGCTTACTCAATAAGAGATTAATTACTTACACTTCCGTTTGTTAGTAATTAAGGTAGGGCCCGAAAGCAATCGGGCATTATTTATTTTCATCCCATAAGTTCTTTAAATCAACATTTGGAGATAAACCAAAAACAGAATTTATATTTGTACAATGGATGCTTAGTGAAGGAATTGGTGAAAAACATTTTTCTTTTTCATATATTTTATGCAAGTTTTTTTCAAATGGGTTACTTTCATTAGTTGCCATATCGATTAATTTATCAAAATGTTTTTCAATCATTTTTTTACTAGTCATGAAAGTAAGAAGAGACTCCTCAACTGTTCTCCAATGAATATTTTCTCCGGTTAAAATATGTGAGTCATTCATCTTTTTATAAAGATAAGGATAGTCTGTTGATAATAAAAATATTTCGTTTTGAAAAATAGAGGAGAATTTTTCATAGGCAAACAACATTTCAGCTAATGCCTCAGTTTTGTGAATATAGTCGTCCTCTACGAAATAAACCAAATCATCGCAATTTTTGGCAAAGTTAAACGACTGCCTAATAGACGCCATGGTCGTAGCCATATTGTTTTTATGGTTTCCTATGTTTTCTACAGGATAATTTTTAACTTCGAAGCCTTCATTGGATATTTTAGACAAAATTTTTTTTAAATCTGAGTCCGGTGATTTTACATCAATTATAGTGAATTTAATTTTAATTTCCTTAAATTTTTTTTTTAAATCTTTTGTAGTTTTAATTAATGAATTAATTGTTCTGAATGTATATTCTGATTTCTCTTTTTCAAAAATTCTCTTTTTATTTTGAGAAACTAAATGGACACTAGTACAAGTTTTTACTATTATATCTAAATTTTTTATCTTCCGGGTAATCAAAGTTTCACCCAACCCCAGTGAAATCGATTTATTTCCAGGAATACTAGAAATTTCTTGGTAGTTTTTATTTGAAACAGGAAATTCTAAAGTGCTTTGATCGATTAATTCATATCCAAAAATACGGCAAATTTTGATTAAAATTTTCTTTATAAAATTTGTTGTTTTAATGCTTTTAATTTCTCTCATAGGTATATATTTTAATATCATGAATATTAAAACATCCCAAGATTTAGTTAATCAGGCAAAAAAGGAAATTAAAACTTTATCAGCTAATGAAGTAAAAAAATTGGTTGAAAAAGGTGACATTACCTTAATTGATGTAAGAGACATTAGAGAATTGTGGAGAGAAGGAACAATCAAAAATGCGATTCATATTCCGCGAGGTATGCTTGAATTTTGGTTAGATCCAAAAAGTTCTTATTTTAAGGAACAAAAAATTAATAATTTAAAAAAAATTGGTTTATTTTGTGCTCTGGGAATGAGATCTGCTTTAGCGACAAAATCTCTAAAAGACATGGGTTTTGATAATGTTTTAAATATTGAAGGTGGGTTTGACGCTTTAAAAAACTCTGGCTTAGAGATAATACAAAAAGAAAAAAAATAATTATTTTTTTGCTTCTGCAATGACAAAATCTAATCTGTCTTGTCCCCAAAATATTTTATTATTTATTAAAAAACTTGGAGCCCCAAAAATACCTTTATTAAAAGCTTCGTCAGTTTTACTTTTTAAAAGCGTTTTAACGTTTTGATTAGACGCTCTTAAAAAAAAGGTCTTAGGATTTATATTCATATTTTTAATAATTTTATCCATAATATTTTGATCATTCATATTAAGTCCATCTCTCCATATGGCATCAAATATTTTATCAATATAAAAACTTTGAAAATCGTCCTCTCTAGCAATAAAAATACCACGCATTAAATTTAAAGTTTTTATAGGAAAGTATGAATTAAATTTAAATTTAATTTTCTTTTTTTCTGCAATGAGCTTACAGTCTCTTATCATAAATTTTGCTTTTGCAGGAATAAAAGCTGGAGCTTTTATATTATGTAAATTATGAAGACCGCCTAAGAGAATTGGTTTGTATTTAATTTTGACTAATTCCCTCTTTTCTAATTTTTGTATTTCTTTGTGAGCAAAAAAAGAATAAGGACTTATAAAATCAAAATAAAATTCGAAAGGTTTAATCATTAAAATTAATTTTTCTAGAAAAAAATATTCTTATAAACCAATAAAATATAAGACCGACTGGACCTGTAAAATAAGTTAAAAGCAAAGATAATATTACTAATATTCTAGGCACCATATATTTAGATGCGTCTCTTGCTATCCAAGATCCTACAAACAAACTTATTGAAAGAAAATGAAGCCAGAAAATTAACAAAAAAGCTTCTTCGGAGTAAATAGAATATAAACTTTCAAGCCCAAAATAAAGATCAAAACCACTAAATATGTTTCCATCTAAATATATTTTGTAGCCAATAAACAAATATGCAGCTGCTAATATAACTGGGGCAACAATTGAATGAACTAAAAATTTAGTAAGACCATGATTTGGAGCGACGATTAATAATAACCAAAAAGGTATTACACCCCAGTTAGAGATTAAATAAATATTTTCATATGTAAGATAGGCTTCAAAGTTATTTATCATTTAAAATAATATAGTATATTAGGTAAATGAATCCCACATTAAATAAAAAAGATTTTGAGGATCTAACAACAAATCTGAAGGATTTGGCTTACAGTTATCTTGAAAAATATAACCCCTCTAAACAACAGCTCAAAATATACTTACTAAAAAAATATTTAACTAAAATTAAAGGAACTAAATCTAAAAAGGAAGTTTCCAGTATAATAGATAAAATCGTTCATAATTTGGAAAATAATCAATTAATAAATGATGAAATGTATTCTGATTCAAAAGCAAGAATGTTTTTAAAAAGAGGGTATTCTCTTAATAAAATAAATCAATCTTTAAGAAATAAAGGCATTGAAGATAAATTTATCAAAAAAAGTATAGATAAAATAAAAGAAGAAAAAATTGAACCTGATTTTGTTTCAGCTTTGAAACTATGTAAAAGAAGAAGAATAGGTGCGGTAAGACCTCAAGCAAATCGAGAATTATACTACAAAAAAGATATGGGCATATTAGCTAGAGGTGGATTTAGTTTTGAATTATCTAAAAGAGTATTAGACCTAGAAACGAAAGAATTTTACAAATTAATCAAGATTATCTGATTTTTTTTCTTTTTCTTTTTGTAAAATCAAATCTAATTTTTTTCTCAAAGAATTTCTTACCAAAATAAAAAAAATAACACCAAAAATTGTAACTGAAATAACTATTATAAGTATTGTTTTAATCATTTAAATTTTCTGATCTTTTAATTATTATACTCGCATTTTTATAATCCTCTTTTCCATAAAGAAAAGGCTTATCATCCAAAGTCTTTATTATTGCGCCAGCATTTTTAGCAACAGCATGTCCTGCAGCATAATCCCACTCATTAGCCCTCTCTTTTGCAGCATAAATATCAAATTCGCCAGCAGCAATAACACAAAATTTATAAGAGCTAGCCATTTTAACAATTGATGTAACTCCATTTTCTTTAAGTTTATTTAAAATTTCATCAGATGGTTTAGTTTGACTTGAAAGTGCTACAACCTCATTACTAGGAGTTTTTTTTGAACAATTAATTTTTTTTATTTTATTGTCTTCAATTAGATAACTCTCTCCAGGGCTATAAGAATAAAATAATCGGTTTTTTTTTGGCACTCCAACTAGACCAATTACTGGTATTTTGTCAATTACTAGAGCTGCATTCAAAGTATACTCATCCTTTCCAGCAATATATTCTTTGGTTCCGTCAATTGGATCTATTAGCCAGAATATCTTTTCTTTATTTTTTACTTTTAAATCAACCGTTTCTTCTGAAATTATTGGAATATTTTTAGTGAGTTGTTTTATCTTACTAGTAATAATTTCATTTACTTTTAAATCACCATTTGTAACAGGAGATTTATCTTCTTTAATGTTAATTTTTAAGCCCTGTTGATAAAGAAGCATAGATTCATTTGCTGCATTATTAAAAGTTTCTATTAATTTCTCAGCAACGAATTTAAGCTCACTTTTGTTCATTAATTACCTTTTCTAGAGAAACTACTTCAAGATTTAATACTTGTTTCCCGTTATTTTCAAAATTTACTGTTACTTTATTTTTTACAATGGATTGAATTTGCCCAATACCCCACTCTTTATTGGATTGATTTATAACATAGTCGCCTGGAACGAAGTCTAAAAGCATTATGGAAAATATTGTTATTTTATAATATACACAGTTAATGATTAATTCACTAGGTATTAATAAACCCAAAAAAGACACAAAAATTGTTGTTGCTATGTCTGGAGGAGTTGATTCTTCAGTAGTTGCAGGTTTAATGAAAGACGAAGGATACGATGTCACTGGTATCACATTAAAACTGTATGATGATAGTAAAAAATCTAAAGAGGGAAGGCAGTGTTGTGCAGGTCAAGACATTATGGACGCTAAAAGGGTTTCTGAACAATTAAATATCAAACATCAAATTTTATTCTATCAAAAAAAATTTAAAAGCGAAGTTATAGACTCATTTATAGATAGCTATACTTCGGGAGAAACCCCCATTCCATGTGTTCAATGTAATCAAACAGTAAAATTTAGAGATTTATTCAAATTTGCCAAAGAATTAAAGGCTGATGCCTTAGTTACAGGTCATTACGTAACTAGAATAAAAAATAATGGTTTGGCCAATATGTATAGAGCTAAAGACATAAGTAGAGATCAAAGTTATTTTCTTTTTAGCACTTCACAAGAACAATTAGATTATCTTAGATTTCCCTTAGGAGAAATTGAAAAATCAGAGACTAGATCAATTGCTAAAAAACTAAAATTAAATGTAGCTGAAAAACCTGACAGCCAAGATATTTGCTTCGTGCCCAATGGAGACTATGCTTCAGTAATAAGAAAATTTAGACCAGAGTCATTTAAACCAGGAAAAATTTTAAATTTAAACAGGGAAGAAATTGGAAAGCACGATGGTATAATTAATTATACTATAGGACAAAGAAAAGGCATCAAACTTGCCCATGAAGAGCCTTTATACGTAGTTAATATTGACGCTTCTGATAACTCAATAATTGTGGGTCCTAAAGAGTCATTAGTTATCAAGAAAATTAAATTAAGAGATTTAAACATTTTAGGTTCAATTAACAATTTTGAAAAAAATACAAAAATTAAAGTCAGATCAACCGGAAAACTTTTAGATGCAAAAATAAAAATTCAAAACAAATTAGCAGAAGTTGAAATATTGGATAAAGAAACAGGAATATCTCCAGGCCAGGCCTGTGTTTTTTATTCTCAAGATGAAATTGGGGATAAAGTTTTAGGAGGCGGTTGGATAAGCAGTACGATAAATGAAAATTTATCCACGTAATTCACAGGAAAAATTTTTCACGTAAAAGGTGATACAATAAATTTAAAAATTATGTTTTAATGCTTTTAATTAAGAGGCAACTCTTAACTGGCCATTTAAGGAAAAACCGAGAGGTTCAAGCTTAAAGGGCAGAAAGGTCAGCTGAGTAGAGCTAAAATGGTTGA
>MDTA01073011.1_pt1 | contig 31243 bp, 31 predicted proteins | sample 811151 | NCBI WGS metagenome assembly MDTA01 (sample SAMN05326648, study PRJNA326480) | marine metagenome | isolation source: seawater | place: Indian Ocean: South | collected 2010
GAAATTGTTAAATATTTCTTCATTAATATTTTCTTTTTATCATAAAATTAAGAGATCTACCAGGAGCTTTATACTCATAAGCCTCAGAGTATCTTTTATCAAAAATATTTTTTGCTGATATATTTAAATTATACTGCTCTAATAGGTTATAATTCAAAATATAATCTGCAGTAAAGTAGTCAGCAAGTATTACATCTTCAAATCCGTTATTAACATTTCCATAATCTCTTCTTTCACCAACATATTTAAACTTTAATGTATGTGCTAAATTGTTTTTAGATATTTTTGTTCCAGATAAATTTATTTGATGCCTAGGAACTCTTACATTCATTTCATCATTACACGGATCGGAACCTGGACCACCAGTCGAGTCTGGATTATCACAAGTAGTTCCATCCCTAGACTCAGTTCTCGTATAACCTAGATCGAACATATATTGATCGTTAGGCCTCCAATTGCTCTGAAATTCTAAACCATAACTTTTTGTATCCGAATCGCTGTTGTTTAAAGCATAAGTTCCGCCAACTCCTCCAGAGTGTGATGCCCACCCTTTAATATCATTTTTGTACTCAAGATAAAAAGTAGTTGCACTAATATTTATGTTGTTGCTGGGAAAAGATTTATCGATTCCTATATCTATACTTTTGCCAGTCTCAGCATTAAGATCATCTTTATTGATTAAATGATTTCCATGATGAAGTGAATTTAAAGCTGGAAATCTTACTGAAGTGCCTAGATTAGTTCTTAATTTTGTATCACGATCAAGTTTATAAGATCCTGTAAATCTACCAGTGTAGTAATCTCCAACTGTTGTATGATCATCTCTTCTTAATCCAAACGTTGCAAAAGATTTTTCTCCTGGACGGAACTGTAGGTCGAAATACTGAGAATATATTGCTTCATCGCTTTCAGAATAAGAGCTATTGGTGTAGTAATTATACATTTCAGCTCTGTCGAATTCGTTATCTAGACCAAGTATTAACTTAGTATCTAAACTTAAGTTATATTCAGATAAAAAATTTAAAGCATCTCTGTAGCCATAATAATTTCTTTTAGTTCCGTTATACAAAGTAGTATTTCTTAAAACATAAGTGTTGTTATAAGATAATGTATTCTTTAAATTTCCTTTATCGTAAATAATTCGACCAGTATAAATAGCCTGTTGATCATCTGTCGCGTCATTCAAATCAGTCCTCGATTGATTCACCGAGTCATATTCCAAGAATGAATCATTATAGTAAAGGTAATTTTCTAATCTAAAATTATTGTTAAAGTTATAACCATAATTCATAGTTAAACTATCTCCTCTGTAACCATCTTTTTCAGTATTGTCTCGCATCGCAGACTCGCCATCTGTTGAAAAATTAGTGTAACCTAAAAAATAATCGTAATTATTTTCTTTTCCATCGAAACTTAAATCTAATTTTTTTGTCCTGAATGAGCCTGCAGAAATATTGATATCTTTATTATGACCCTCTCTTCCTTTTTTTGAAAATAATTGAATTGTTCCAGCTAGTGCGCCACTACCGTATAAAGAACTTTGAGCACCCTTTAAGACCTCAACTCTTTCAACAGAACCCGAAACTAGGTTATTAAAAAAATAATCATTCGAAGGAGTTGAAGGATCAGAAACTTTCACTCCATCTATATAGACTGTAGAATATCTCTTTGGTTGACCCCTTAGCTGTATTCCTGAAACTGTACCGTAGCCACCTGATTGGAAATAATTCAATCCATTTAAGTTGTTGTCTAATATATCTCCAATAAAAAAATGGTGTGAATTTGAAATAGTTTCTCTATCTATTACTTCTATATCACTACCAACAACACTTTTAGATTGCAGCGTTTTACCTGGAGATATAACTATAATTGGAATTTCTTCAGAAAATAGATTTACGGAATTAGAAAAAATTAAAATTAATATAAAACTAAATAGTTTTTTCATTTTCGGCCTATCTGTTATGTGAAGAAACAATCTTCACAATTAATAAATAATGCCGATGTTAATTTTTCATTAGAGAACTAGACTTTTCCTGGCCTTCATTCAACAGCGGTCTATACTGGGTGGCACTCCGACTTTACGGTTGCAGGTACAGCCAATGATTTTCACACTGATTCCCCACCTAACGTTTCAGTACAATACAACTATATGAAAAAAATTCTAAGTGTCAACTTTAAAATAATCATTAAAGATGTAGAATTTCGGTTAAATAAATGAAAAATAAAAAAGAAAAAATAAAGCTTACTAAAAAAAATCTTGTTTTAAAAACTTTTTTGATAAGTCACATTACAAAAGAATATATTAATTGGCTAAATGATAAGAGGGTTGTAAAATTTACAGAGCAGAGATTTTTTAAACACGACGAGTCCTCTGTTAAAAAATTTGTCTTAAAAAATTTAAACTCAAAAAAAAATTACCTATTCGGAATTTTTTTCAAAAAAAAACATGTCGGCAATATAAAATTAGGCCCAATAGATAAGAAATACAAAAAATCAGATATTTCTTATATAATTGGAAAAAGTAGATTATGGAACAAAGGTATTGCAACAAAATCAATCGCAATGATAAGTTCTTTCGCTTTTAAAATACTTAATCTAAAAACTTTGAGAGCAGGATCCTACCTATCAAATATTGGTTCAATAAAAGTGCTCGAAAAAAATGGATTCGTCTTTTCAAAATATTCTACCAAAAATAAAAAAAAAATAATTTTTTTGGTTAAAAAGAGAAATTAATTTTTTAAAGGATGATAAGATTTAATGTTTTTTCTTACTGGAACTTTTCTTATCCATTTAAAGTACTCCTTTAAACCTTTATCAACACTATATTTTTTTATAAAATTGAAATGTTTTTTTAACTTATTACTTGATGAGCGAAACCCAAAAGAGTCTCCTGGTGTATTATTAGTTATTTTTACTGGATAATTAGCACTATTATTTGATGCTTTAAGTATCTTTTTAATAAGACTTTTAACAGTCAAATTTTCACCCATAGTTAGGTGAAATAGTTCATCTTTTTTTTTAAATTTTTTTCTAATACATATTGATAGAATATTCACACAATCTTTGATGTAAACAAAATCCCTGAATCGATTAAGCGATCCTTTAATAATAATTGGTTTTTTTTTCCAAACGTAGCTACTGTAAATACTAACCATTCCCTTTTTTAAATTATTAAGGTCTTCGCCAGGTCCGTATGTGTTAAAAAGTCTGAAAATAGTCGTTTGCGTTTTTGTTGACCCAAGTATTTGTTTTACGAGCATTTCACCATTATATTTTGTGATGCCATAAAGTGAGTCGGGATTAACTTTAATTTTTTCATTAACGATTTTTTTAGTATTACTTCCTATGGCAGCAGCCGAGCTAGTGTAAATAAATTTTTTTATTTTTAAATTTTTTGCTAAAACGCAAAGCATATAAGTTCCATATGTATTAGTTAATATATCAAATTTAGGATCATCATATGAAGGTTCAACAGCTGACTGAGCTGCCAAGTGGTATATAATATCTGGTTTCCAATGTTTAATTTTTTTTAGAGTTGAAGTTTTTGAAATATCGCCTTTAATAAATTTACTTTTTTTATTAACGAAAGGTATTCCACCTTGTGGTTTTAAGATGTCTACAACTAAAACTTTATGACCTAAGTTGATCATTTTATCAGTAAGATGGGCTCCAATGAAACCAGCTCCACCGGTAATTAATATTTTAAATTTTTTTTTCACTATTAGATTTTAAGTATGATATTTTAGATTTTTCCAATCTACGTTTCTATCTAATGAGTAACTTCCGTAAATAAAAACTCTCATCTTATCTTTGGATATAAATTTAGAAACTCCATGATAAGAATTTGGCGTCGATGAAAAGATAAATAACTGCCCAGCTTTTGGGGGAAAATTATTGATTTTTACTGTTGTGTTTAGCTCAGGGAATCTTTTAAGCTTTTTTATATCATTTTCTTCTTGCTTTAATTTATAAACTTCAAATTGACCACCGTCTTTATCGTCTATTGAATTTAAATAAAGCAAAAAAGAAATTATTCTGGTACCTCGATCTCTATGTGCATTTCTATAATAACCACTTTTTGATTTTGAAAAATCCATATCAAGATTAACTATTTTTTTAAAAAAACTTGATATAATTTTTGTTTTTCTCAAATATTTCATTAAATTAAATTTTTGCTCACCAAAATTTTCTTTTGAATAAACAAAATTATCGATTTGTGCATGCCATTTATTTGAATTTGGAAGTTTCTCTAATAGTTCTTTCATATCTAAGTAAAAATCTTTACTATTCAATTTATCGTATAAATAGAAAAGATTTGGTGATGTTTTTAAGTAATCACTAAAATTTTTGGATCCCTTATTTACTCTCTGTCTACCACTCATAACTACATCATCAAAGTTTTTAAAATCAATTATTTCTTTACAAAGACTTTCACAATCTTTTTCATCAATAAAGTTGTTAATAAAGCCGATTGGATATGGTGCATCAATCGCTTTAAATTTTAAATTTTTTAAATTTAGATCCATTTTTTTTTAATATATCCTTAACATAATTAAAGTCATTTAAATCGTCTACATCAAAACCTGATTTAGCTCCACAAATTATTGGTAGAGGGTTTCTGCAAAGTCTATCAGCATATTTAATATAGATTGACCTTTTAGCAATCAAAGCTGCACTATTTAGTATGTATGTATTTAACAAGTCCTGTGTTCTTGGCCATTTTTTTTTATTATAATTATGTGAAACCCATTTTTTATCCTCTCTAAAAATAAATTTTTGCATTTTATCAGCAGAAAATGCACTTTTAGAATTGTTTTTTTTAATTTTTTTGAAAAAGTTTTTTATAAAAAAAAAATAATCTTTATGGTCAAAAAAAGGACTAGTAACGTGTGTCCAAAGTATGTAATCGCCCTTACAAATTTGTGGAACATGTTTAATCAGTTTTTGTAAGGAATCATCTGTAGATAAGCTTTTTTTTCTTTTATATGACTTTATCCAAGGATAGTTTTTTAAAATTTTTAGTATCTTTTCACTATCGGTCGAAACAACATATTCGAATTCCTGTTTAAGCTTTTTTGAAAATAATCTAAATTTCTTCAGTTGTTTGACTTTAATCTCAGTAAGACCATTTTTAAAATTCGGAAGTTTTTTAAAATTTTTGTTCTTAACTCTTTTACTCCCTTTCCTTATAGGTATAAAAACACTTATCATTTCACCAAAAATTCAGCTGTTTAACTTTTAAATAACTTTTAGTCAAAGTGTTAATTTCTATACCCATTTCAGAAATTTTTTTAACACTTTCTTGAGTATCTTCCATTACTATTCTTCCTTTTTCAGTGTCAGGGTTTCCATCAAAGAAAGCTAAAGAAAATTTTTTTACCTTTAAATTTATTAAAACAAGACCCACAAGATACAATGGATTTAGCGCCACACTTGAAGAAGTAGCCAAATTTTGTTTATTCTTAAACTCAAAATTTTTAGGTAAAAATTCCTTTTCTGCGATTATTCCGTATAAGTTTATTGATTTAAAAATATTTTTATTAATAGATATATTGATTTTTTTAATTTCACTTCCACTTAGTATTAAAATTAAAGGATTCTTAATTTTTATTTCTAATTTTAAAAAATTAAAAAGAGCGTTACTTCCACTTAATATTATCGGTCTTGAACTATTTATTTTATCAAAAAAGTAGTCCCCATAATCCAAAAGACTTGGAGCTCCACCAATTAATATAGGAAAGTTTTTTTTACAGTTCTTTAGTTTAGAAAGTTTATTAATATTTTTAAAATTTATTTTTTCACTTTTTTCCTTACTATTTGCTATTGCTTTTACTGCTGTACCTGGGTCTAACCTTTTATTTTGAATAAGATCCATCATTTGGCTCTGAGAAAAACCATTCATTGCTGCGAAAGCATAAGCAAAAGAGCTTCCCCAATTTAATTTTTTTTTCATATCATAAAATATTTCTAACAAGTTGCTTAGCTCAAAACCTGAAATTTTTTTATTTTCAGAAGATAAATTTGCCAAGAGAAGTTCTGTTTCTGCATTTCCTGCTCCTCTTCCCATCCCAGTAAAAGTTGTATCGATTACATTGCTTCCAGAATTGTAAGCAACTAAGGAGTTTGCTAAAGCTAAACCACAATTATTGTGAAAATGAGTCCCAATTTTAATTTCATCACTGTTTTGATTTTTTACCTTAATTAAAAATTTTTTTATCTGGTCAGGCATTAATGCGCCATAACTATCAACAAATGAGAGAATATTTACATTTTTAGAAACATTTTTAAAAATATCTTTTAACATTTTATTGTCCTCAATCCATCTGCTTAGATACATTAAATTTACATTAAAACTCATTTTTTTGTATTTACTTGATAATTTATCGACCATTTTACTTAAATTTTTAATTTTCGATGGCGGTATAGCAAATCTTATTCCATCAAGAATATTTTTTTTATCAGACAAAAGCTTATCAAGTTGACCTACATTTTTAATTTCTTTAAAATTTACCATTGCATAAATTTTTTGATCTTTTCTTATTAATGATTTAGCTTTTTTGAGAATTTCCTTATTAAGATGATAAAATAGACCATTCTTATCTTTAGCATCCGAAAGATAACCTAGTTCTACAATAGAAATATTTAATTTAGATACTGTTTTAAGATAATTTTCAAAAAGATTTTTTGAAAAGTTCCAACCTGTATAGTATCCACCATCTCTGAGTGTGCAATCTAAAACTTTCATAGCAGCTTATTGTTCAACATTTGAACATTATAAATATTTAACTTTACTGTAAAGAAGTTTTTCATAAAACTTCAATTTAATCTCCTAAACGTGCTGTGGCTAACGGGACCTTTCAAAAGCTTCTTCAAATTTGAAGTATTTTTGTTGTTTTTTAAAGATAAAAAAACTTTACTTAATCTTGAAAAAAATTTGTCCAATATTTTTTTATTATGTGCAGTACTTAAATATAAAGCTCCACTGAAAATAAATCCATTTTTTAACATTTCTTGAGTGATAAAAGTTTTTATAATGTTATCTTTATCTTTTTTTACAGAAAAAGTTATTACTGCTGGTAGACCTGATATATTAATCTTTATCCCGTATTTGCGAGAAATCGAGAATAATTTTTTTTTGTAGTATTCGCTCATCTTGTAAATTTTTTTCCAAGGTTTATCCTTTTCTAAAACTTCGATAGTTTTCAGTGCGGCAACAAAACCTAATCTTTCACTAAAGAATGTACTGCTAATAAAACTTTCTTGAGCAGAGTCCATTATCTCTTTTTTACCAACCACTGCAGTGATAGCATAACCATTTCCCATACATTTACCAAATGTAGCAATATCAGGATTTATGTTAAAACTTTTGTGAAATCCCCCTAAGCAATGTCTAAACCCCGAAGTACATTCATCGAAAATTAAAATAATTTTCTTTTCAGATGCAAACTTACGAACTTTCCTTAAAAATTTTAAATCTGGTTTTTGATTTCTTGAAAATTCCATTACTATTACTCCAATTTTATGCTTGTTAGAAATTTTTTTTAATTCATCAAATTTTTTGTATCTAAAAGGAAATACAGTATTCTTTAAATTTTTTGGAACGCCATCAGCTTTTAAATCTTTCAGTAAATGCTCATTTAAATTGTCCTTATTATTTAAATTTGAGGATAAATACCAATCTTGCCAACCGTGGTAACCACAAAAAGCTATTTTATATTTTTGGTTAAAACATCTTGCAATTCTAAGGGCGATCGCATTAGCCTCAGCTCCTGTTTTTGCAAACTTTACACCCCCGGACCAACCATGTAGTTCAATTAGTCTTTTTGCCAATTGAACTTCTTCAGTACAGTTGAGAGATGACATGTTACCTTCATTAATCGCTTTTTTGACCGCACTATCAATTTTCTTATTAGAGTATCCTAAAAAATTTGTACCGACCCCCATCGTAAAGTCATAATACTTTTTTCCTTTCAAATCAGTTACCTCACACCCGCTAGCCTTTTTGTAGTATGTAGGCCATATTGAAGGTAAAAACATTTCTGGTCTTTTAGATAAAAAGTTATTACCCCCAGGTATGTAATTTTTAGCTTCATGCCATAACATTTGTCCTGGATTATTTTGAATATCAATACTTCTTTTTATCCCTTCATTTATTTTAAATATTTTTCTATTCTTTTCCTTCAGAGCAAGAACCTCTTCCCAAGAAAAATCTGTACGAGGATGAAAAAACTTTACAATTTTTTTTAGCATTTCAAGATCTTCTTTGTAATCTAAGGCCCATACGTTTTCTGAAAAATCTTTATCGAGTGATATGTTGTGTTTTTTAATTTTGTTGCTCTTCCTCAAAAAAGGAGTGACATGTTCTCTATCAAAAGTATGTTTGGTATTTTTCTGAGCTAACACCAAAGATTTCTTATTAAAAATTTCTATATCTAATCCATCTGGGAATGTCCTAAATAAAATATTAGTCAAGTAATCCACGTTCTTTTGCAAATAAGTTTTTATGAAATTATCAATAAGTTTAGGATCCATTAAAGGACAGTCAGATGTTATTCTAATTATAATATCACCGTTATATACTTCATTAGCACCGTAATACCTCTCTAGAACATTCGACTCTGATCCAATGAAGTAGGGTATATTTCTACTTTTACAAATTTTAAGAATTTTAATGTCATTTTTATTATCTGAACAAGCTACAACAATTTTTGAAATTAATTTACTTTTTTTAAGTCTATTTATTAAAAATTCCAAACAAGTGGATTTTTTATTAATCTTTTTTAATATTTTTCCAGGAAATCTGGAAGAAGAGTATCTAGCCTGAACAATACAAATTATCTTATTTTTTTCCATTTTCTGGGATCAATTAGTTTAATATCATGAGTATGAAAGTTATCAAGCGACTCGGTATTTGAATTATATTCAAGATTTTTCATAATTAATTTTATATGATCTAATTTATTTACTCCAAATACTATTTTACTTACAAATTTTTTTTTTAATACAAAGTTTAAACACTCAAAAATAGGGTTTTTATTATTGTTTCTTAGATAATTAAACCACTTATTTAAATGAATGCTTTTTTTAAAATACTTTTTTTTTAATTTTTCTTTTTTAGAAATTAATAAACCTTGTAAAAAAATTGATCTTGCGTGGACCTCAATTTTTTTTGATTTAAATATCTTAACATACTTAGAGGCGCAAAATCGTCGATCGAAGATATTTAAAGGTAATTGAACAACATCTATTTTAAAGTTTTCTAAAATTTCTAATAACTCACCTGGTTCATAAACCGAGACTCCTATTTTTTTTATTAATCCATTTTTTTTTAATTTTGTTAAGTAATTAAATATTAATCTAGCGTTTTTTGTTCTTAAAAAAGACGAGTTGTGAAAAAAAAGATATTCTATTTTTTTTTTGTTTATGTAATTTAAATTATTAAAAAAAAAACTATTAAATTTTACCTCTGACATATTTTTAATCTTATCACTTGATATTTTCATTGAAACTATCCAGTTACTTAATCCAAATGTATTAAAAATTTTATTGTAGCTTCTATATTTATCAGCAAGATCAATCATTTTTATGCCAGAATATTTTGCGAAATTAAGTATTTTTAAAGCTTCTTTTTTTGTCACAGAAGCGCCAGGGTTATTGATCCCGTATTTTTCACCAAATTGTGCTGATCCTAAAATTAACTTTTTTACTATTCTATTTGGAACCATTATATTAAAAGATTATAGTAGAAAAGCTTTTTATGTTCAATATTTGAACAATACTTATTTATATGAATAAATATAAAAAATCAATAAACTTAGTAAATCAAATTCAAAAAATTAGGTCAAATAACAATACAAGTTGGATGGCAATTTTAAAGTTAGCCTTGAAAAAAGATCCAAAATCAACCTCAAAAATTTTATCCAAAATTTACAAAGATGATAAAAAAATATCTAATATTGCAAAGAAGATTCTCAAAATAAATAAGTGATCTTAAGTTCAAAAAAAACCAATCAATTAAATAAAAAAGAAGTCTCAAATATTTTAAACTTAAAAGAACAGCAATGGAAATTTGGGTTAAATTCACAAAAAAAATTTTTTAAAAAAAATATTAAAAATTACGATTTCCACAATTTTATTTATTCATCTCAAAACAAAAAAAACTTAATTGGATACACTTGCTTTAGAATAAGACATTTATCTGTCGAAAATCAAAAATTCAAATATATGCTTTTAGACTCAATTATTATTAAAAAGGAATTTCAAAAAAAAAATTATGGAAGAAAATTAATGAAATTTAACAATAGTTTTATCAAAAAAAAAAAATTACCGTCATTTTTATTTTGTTCAAAAAAAAATTTGAAATTTTTCGAAATGTTTAAATGGAAAAAAATAATTAGTAAAAACTTTAGAATACCGAAAAAAAATAAAAAATTTTGTATGTGCTATAACAGTAATCAAATTAAAAAAACACAAATTATTATATTTTCAATTTAGTTAAATTAATTTTTGAGCTCTAAAATTTGATTGTTGAATTTTTCAATAATAATTTCATTAGGAATTTCGTAACTAGCAAAATTTGATCTTAAAAATTCATTTATTTTTTTCTTTAAGTGAAAAGAATTCTTTTTAACATAAACCTTAAGGGTCATTTTATTGTCTTTAAAAAGCTTAATTTTACTCTTAACAACAAAATCCAAATTATTTATTTTATTTTCAATAAAAGAAATTTGAATTTTAAAACCAAATCTTTTCAAAACTTTGTCCTTTCTTTTAATTATATAATAAAATCCTTCTTTATCCCTAGTTGCCAAATCCCCGGTCAAATAATATTTTTTCTTAAAAGAACTTTGAGTAAGCTTTTCTTCGAACAAATAACCTTTCATAATATTTTTTCCACTTACTCCAAGTTCTCTATGCTCACTACTATTTGTCTTAAACAGTTTAAATTTAACACCGTCTAAAGGTTTTCCTATGCTTTTAATTTTTTTTAAAAGATATTTTGCATTTAAACAAGATAATCGGGGAGACGCTTCTGTAGCCCCATACATCACAAAAAATTTATTTTTAAATTTTGTTGCTAATTTTTTCTTATAAACTGAACTTAATTCACCACCAGCTTGAGCTAAAAATTTAATTTGTTTTAAATTTTCATTTATGAAATTAGTTTTATCCATCAGAATTTTATAAGTTGAAGGAACCCCATAAAAACAGGTACACTTTTTATCTTTAATTTCTTTGGTAACAGAGCCTACAAATGGTGAGTTGTGAAAAAAAAAACTAGATCCAACTTTTAAATGAGTGTTTAAAACTGATAGTCCAAAGGAGTAACTTAGAGGTAAAACTAAATTCACTACGTCTGTCCTTTTGACTGGCAAAACTTTAAGTATTGATTTTGTATTAGATATCAAATTTGAATTAGTTAACATAACACCTTTTTTTTCACCTGTGGACCCGGAAGTGAACAAAATTAATGAAACATCTTTGAAGTACTTGTTGTTAATCTTATCAATTTTATTTTTTTTTGTTAGTTTAACGCAGTTGGATTTTTTTAAAATATCTGATGAAATTTCATATTGATTACTTAGCGCCCCTAGATTGAGTTTTAAATCTGTAAAAAACAAACTTATTTCATATTTATCTAATAATTCATTATATTTTTTGATTGGTAATCCTTTTTCAATTATCAATGCAATGTTATTGCTATTTATTATAGAAAGATAATAAATTATAAATTCATAAGAATTTTCGAAACTAATACCAATTATCTTTCTTTCATTACTTTTTAAATTTGTAGTAACTATCTCAATATCCTTTAAAAGTTGAGAATATGTGATCTCCTTATCAACAAAGACTTTTTTGGTTAATTTATTTTTATCTTTAAGAAGATATTTGCAAAAATTCATTTTAAATGATTATTATAAGTTTTTTTGCTTTACTGTTCAATAAATGAACGATATAAATATTCAGAAAAATGACTAATAAATCTGACCATATAAACGATACAAAAGAGCTTTTTAAGAACCTAGGTATTAAAAAATCAGCATTATCCAGTGCTCAGAGAACTTTTTTAAAAGATAATGGATATTTAATAATCCCACCCACGAAATTTATACGTGAGAATTTGAAAAGAATGAATGAAATTACAAATCAACTTATCAAGCTGGAGGGAGATAAGGGCGGATGGGAAGGAAAAGAAAAATATTATAAAAAGGGGAAATATTTTGAAACCAATTGCGATAGACTAGGAAATCTTATTGAAAAAGATTTAATTTTTGGTGAACTTATTAAAATACCTGAAATTTTATGTGCTGCTCACGAAGTAATTCAAGATGAATTAAAGGTAGGCGGCTTAAATTTCAGAAACCCGCACAAAGGGTATGGGGAACAAGCGATACATATTGATGGAGTCCCTAGACAATCTACTAAAGAAAAATTTCATGGTGTCGTTTGTTATATTTATCTTGATAATGCTACAAAAGAAAACGGCGCTACAAGAATAATTCCAAAGACTCACAAAAAAATTGGCTGGCCAGATGATTATATTAATACTAATGAAAGACACAAAGATGAAATTAGAGTCGAGACGGAGGCCGGGAGTATAGTAGTGTTTAATCTAAATACTTGGCATGCAGGTGCAGAGAATACAAACGGAAAACCAAGAAAAACAATTTTCATACAAATTAAAAAAAGAGATGAAGGTCAATTACTAAATTACAAAAAATTTTTAAGCAAAAAAACAAAAATGAAATTAAACGAAGCTCAAAAATATCTATTAGCAATTAGAAGAGAGGACCCAACCCAGAAAGAGGATAGTGTCAGTGTTGGTCAAATTTATAGAGATAAATTTGGAAAAGATAGAGGCGCTATCAAATAGTTTAAATGAATTTTTATAGCAATAAACTTTCATCAAAAAAATACTTTAAAGTAATCCAAACCAAAAAAAAATTGAGTAGAGAGTATATTCTACAAAATTTTGGGTCTTTAATAGGTGATAGAAGCTTATTTAAATTTTTAATATGTTTCGAATTATTAAAAAAAACAAAAAAAATAAAAGGAGATATTATAGAATTTGGAGTTTGGAATGGAAATAATTTACTTAGCTTAAAAAAAATTCATGACTATTTAAAATTAAATAAAAAAATTATAGGCTATGATCACTTTAAAGGAATGCCTAAGAGTTCAAGAGATTTTAATAGAAACTCTTTTCATGGAGATTTGAAATCTTTAAAAAAATTGATCAAATTTTTCAGATTTAAAAATCTTAAATTAATTAATGATGATATTTTAAATTTAAAAAATCATTTAAGTAAATTCAAAAAATTAAGCTTTGTATACATTGATTGTGATTTATATTTCACAACAACAAAAATTTTAGAACTACTGAGTAAAAAAATTTCTAAAGGAGGCCTAATTGTATTCGATGAAGGAAACCAAAATGTAAAAAAATCTGGGGAGACAAGAGCGCTAAAAGAATTTTTAAAAAAAAATAAAAATTTTTTTTTAAAAAGGTATACTAAAAACGGTTATCAACCGGATATTTATTTGGAAAAAATTTATTAAAATGAGCAATAATATGATTAAATGGGCCAAAGATTTATTTCCTTTATGCAGATCTTTGATTGGTGAAGGAAACAGAAAAACTTTAGAATTTTTTAAAAAAATTAATCCAGAATTTAAAATTTTAAAATTTAAGTCAGGATCAAAAGTTTTTGATTGGAAAATACCAGATGAGTGGATAATAAAAGACTCCTATCTAGAGCATGAAAGTGGAAAAAGATTTGCTGAATTCAAAAAATCAAATTTACATGTAGTAAATTATTCTCATCCAATAAATAAAATTTACGAAAGAAATGAAATCTTGAAAAAAATTTTTACAGAGAAAAGTATGCCAGATGCCATACCTTATGTGACATCTTATTATAATAATGATTGGGGATTTTGTTTATCTGAAAATGAAAAAAATGAACTACCTAATGGAAAGTACAAAGCTTACATAAACTCTAAATTCAAAAAAAGTTTTTTAGAAGTCGCTGAAGCAGTAATAACCGGCAGTTTAAAAAAAGAAATTTTATTTAGCAGTTACATATGTCACCCTTCCATGGCAAACAATGAGTTATCGGGACCAGTTCTACTTAATGCTTTACTTTTGTATTTAAAAAACAAATATAAAAAATCAAAATATACTTATCGTTTTGTTCTATTGCCAGAGACAATTGGGTCAATAGCTTACATTTCAAAAAGACTAAAAATTTTAAAACAAAATACAATAAGTGGATATGTCTTAACGTGTGTAGGAGATGAAAGATGTTATAGTATGGTTAATACTCCAAATGAAAATACGCTAGCAGATTTTTCATTAAATTCAGCGCTTATTGGTTTAGATAAGGTAAAAAAATATTCTTTTATCCACCGCGGTAGCGACGAAAGACAATATTGTGCTCCTGGTGTTGATCTTCCAGTTAGTGCTTTTCTAAGATCAAAAACTTACCCTGAATATCACACAAGCAAAGATGATTTTAACTTAGTTACTGAAAAAGGCCTGAATGGTTCATTTGAAGTGATGAAAAATATAATTGATGCCTTCGAAACAGGATTGTACCCAAAATTTAAAAATTATTGTGAACCACAACTAGGGAAACGAAATCTTTACACAGTTAAATTTTCAAAAAAAGATACATACGCCAAGGAGTTATATATAAGAAAAAATTTACTTGCTTATTCTGATGGCAATAGAAGTATTTTTGAAATTTCAAATATTTTGCAAGTTCCTTTAAGAAATCTTTTAGATCAATATGTAATATTAAAGAAATCCAATGTGATAAGTTAATGAAAAACGTTTTTTCTGAAATAAACATAAATATAGGAGATACAGTTCTTGTTTCTTCAGACATTTTAAAAATTTTACTTTTAAACAAAAAATTAAAAGAAAAAATTTCTCCTAATGATATCATAGATATGTTAAAAGAAAAAATAGGTTCAACCGGAAATTTGTTATTTCCAACTTATAATTGGGGTTTTTGTCAGGGGAAAGTTTATCATTATAAAAAAACAAGATCCTTATGTGGTACACTATCAAATACCGCCTTACAGAGAAATGATTTCGTAAGAACTAAAAATCCAATTTATTCTTTCGCAGTTTATGGAAAAGACATGGAACTCATATCTAATATGCATCATAAAGACTGTTTCAGTCTCGACTCACCATTTGGATACCTCATAAAGAAAAAAGCTAAAAATTTATTTTTAAATTTACATTATCGTATTGGAGGATTTCCATTTGTGCATGTCGTAGAGCAAGAAGTAGGTGTAAAGTATAGATTTAAAAAAGATTTCACAAGTAATTACATTGATAAAGAAGAGGGAAAAAATTTAGAAACGTTTTCAATGTTCGTTAGGGATATTTCTAAAAATATAGGCACGACTTTTATAAGGAAAGAATTTGACAATATTTTAAAAAAAAATAATGCTTTCCAAATCTCAAAAATATTAAAAGGGTCTTCAGAAATTCATATAATAAATATTGAAGTAGCTTATAATCTTCTAAAGACAAATTTAGCAAACGAAGGTAACTATATATTTTCAGCAAAAATCAATGACTAAATCTTATAGCCAAAATAAAAATACCTATCATTTTAAGAAAAAAGAAATTTTTCAAGAAAAAATGAATTTACTAGTGAAAAAACACTCTGCAAATTCAAAAGATTATAGAAATTTTTTAAAAAAAATAAATTATAATTTTAATAATAAAAAAATTGAATTATTTCCATTTTTACCTGTCAGAATATTTAAAGAAATTGATTTAATGAGTGTAAAAAAAAGTAAAATTGTTAGAGTTGTAAAATCCTCAGGAACTACCGGATCTACTCCTTCAAAAATATTTTTAGATGAAATTAATTCTAAAAATCAATTAATGGCCCTCAATGAAATAGTAAAAGAAATATTTGAAAATAAAAAAAGATTACCAATGATAATTTTTGATAAAAAACCTAACAAAAATGATATAGTTAACTTTAACGCTCGGTTAGCAGCAATTCAGGGTTTTTCTTTGTTTGGTAAGGATCCATTATTCTTATTAGATGATAATGGAAAATTCAAAGTAAATGAATTGAGTCAATTCTTGTCTAAATACAATTTTCAAAATTTTTTAATATTCGGTTTCACAAGTCAAATTTTTAAATACTTAATACAAAGCGAAGTTATTAAAAAAAAGAATTTGCGTTTAACAAATGGAATTTTAATTCATGGTGGTGGGTGGAAAAAATTGGAAAATTTAAAAATAAGCAATAATAGTTTTAAGAAAATTTTGAAAAATGACTATGATTTGAAAAAAATTTATAATTATTATGGATTAGTTGAGCAAACAGGTTCAATTTTTTTTGAGTGTCAAAAGTGTTCAAATTTCGTAACATCTAAATATTCAGAAATTTTAATTAGAGACAAACAATTTAAAGTTTTAGATAAAAATAAAAAAGGTTTAGTTCAATTATTATCTTTATTACCCTCTAGTTATCCTGGTCATTCAATACTTACAGATGACATCGGAGAAATAAAAGAAAATAAAGAATGTGAATGTTTCAATAAAGGCACTCAATTTTTAATACATGGACGCGTTTTAAAGTCTGAACTCAGGGGTTGTAGCGATACAATATGAAAATGCAAAAAGAGATAATATTTTTAGTAGGGAATAGAAAATTTAAGAAAAAATTTCTAAAACCTTACGATGAAGAAATATGTAAATTTTTAAATAAACTTTCACTAGAATTAAACAAAATTAAAGACATAAATATTTACCCCGATATAAAAACCCTCTCCTTTTTCTGTAGAGCAAAGAATATAAAAAGGCTAAAAAATGAGTTTTTAAAATATAATTTTAATCTAAGATCTGGCTTAGGTTTACTATTTCATATTACGCCATCAAACATTCCTGTAAATTTTGCTTATTCACTTATATTTGGATTACTAACTGGAAATTCAAACATAATTAAGGTCCCATCAAATAACTTTGTTCAGATAAAACTTATTTGTGACGCAATTAATAAAATTTTAAAAAAAGAATTTAAAAATATAAGAGATATGATCAATGTTGTTAAATATAAAGATAATGATGATTTCACTAAACTTGTATCTTCAAAGTGCGATGCAAGGATAATTTGGGGAGGAGACAAAACTATCCAGAGAATACGAAATTTTGAAATAAATCCCAGGGCTTTTGATCTATCATTCGCTGATAGATACTCACTAAGTATTATTAATTCCAAAAAATTTTACAAACTAAAATCTTCCGAAATTCAAAGATTGTTACATAAATTTTATAACGATACCTACATTGTAGATCAAAATGCATGTTCTTCTCCGCATTTAGTAATTTGGTACGGAAAAATAAACAAACAGACCCAAGATAAGTTTTGGAATACCCTAAGCGAAATAGTGGATAAAAAATATGATTTAACTGAAGATATGGCTATGGAAAAATACACAAAACTATGTAAAGAGGCATCATCTAATGTTACGTCTTCTTTAAAAAGATATAAAAATAATATTTATACTATTGATCTGAAAAATATTAATTCAGATATTAATAATTTTAGAGGTGTGTATGGTTATTTCTATCAATCAGAAATAAAAAATTTGAATTTTTTAAGAAAAATTATTAATAAAAAAGTTCAAACTCTTACCTATTTTGGATTTAAAAAAGATTTTTTTGAAAAATTTTTCATTAATAACACATTAGAGGGAATAGATCGTGTTGTTCCTATAGGACAAGCTTTAGATATTGATTTAATTTGGGATGGATATAATTTAAATAACACATTAACTAGAATTATTGATATCAGATGAAGATAAAATTAGATAAAAAGCAAATACTTGAGTATCAACAAAATCGAGATCCATATTTACTCATAGATGAAGCAACCGAGGTAATACCTGGTAAAAGTGCTAAAGGTTTCAAAATTTTGAATAAAGATGAATGGTTTTTTGAAGTACACTGGCCAAGTGACCCAAATATGCCGGGTATGTTACAAGTTGAATCTATGGTTCAAATGTGCGCTCTAGCAATTCTGACATTGCCAAATAACAAAGGAAAAATTGTATACTTGACCTCTGCAAATAATTTAAAATTTGCAAAAAAAATATTACCCGAAACAAAGCTTGAGATAATTACTGAAATTAAATCATTTAAAAGAGGTGTGGCCATTTGCAAAGGAGAGGGTTTCATCAAAAACGAATTAGCTTGCAAAGCTGAATTTAATTTAGTATTGCCAGGCGAAATAAGAAAGTATAGTTTAAAATAATTAATCATGCCTATTGCATCTTCATTATTAAACAAACCAAAACTTGTAAAAAAGTTGCGCAATTTTTATGATTATGTTCAAAAAAATGATGGTAAAGTTGGAACTAAAACTAGAGGTATCGATCTTAATTTTAACAATGCTTGTAATTTAAGATGCAAATATTGTTTTACAAATTCTCCTAAAGGAGATCATGTAAAGGAATATCTAGATTATAAAGCTATTGCAAAGTTAGCAGATGAGGCGGATGAGTTAGGCTACTTTGAATTTGATCTTCAAGGAGGAGAATTACTATTACAACCAGATAAACTTTTTAATGTTTTAGAAGCAATTAAACCTGAGAGATTTTATTTGTATTTAACTACCAATGGATATTACTTAGATAAAAAGATGGCTAAAGAACTTGCTAAGTTCAAAGTAAGCAGAGTTTCAGTAAGTATAGATAGCATGGACGAAAAAATTCATGATGAAATCAGGGGTAGAAAAGAATCGTGGAAAAGAGCAATTCAAGCATTGAAATATGTTAAAGAGGAGGGAATGGATCCTTACTTAAATATCACAGTAGGCCACTATAATGCTGATACTGAGCATTTTAAACAGCTCCTGGATTATTCAAAAAATAATAATTACAAAACTTTATTGAATGTAGCTGTACCAGCTGGAATGTGGCAAAAAATGTCTGAAATTATATGTGATGATAAAGATAGAGAGTATTTAAAAAGGATTAGAAAAGAATACAAAAATTTAGTTAGAAATATATGGAATCCTTTTGATAGAAATCATGAAAAAATTTTAGGATGTACGACTGTCAATAGGCTTTATATTACTCCGATTGGAGATGTTCTAGTTTGTCCTTATGTTCATATAAAAATAGGAAATATTTTTGAGCAATCATTGAAAGAGATTGTTGATTATGGTTTTAGTATCAAATATTTTAACAATCATAGTGATCTATGTTTGGCAGGGGAAGATAAGGAGTTTATAAGAAAATTCATGACTAAATCTGGTCAAACAATATTTAAGCCTGCAGTAGCCCAAGAAATTTTCAAAAAAGAAGATTACATAAAAAAAAATGCTAAAAAAAAAAACAGCTGTTCTTACAGGTTCTAGCCGAGGAATTGGAAAAGAAGTTTTAAAAATATTCGCTGAAAATAACGCAAACATAATCGCTTGCTCTAGAAAAAAAGATGAAAATCATATTAGATACCTAGACGAACTAAAGAAGAATAATAAAGTTGAAATCGAGCCTTATTTTTTTGACTTATCTGATACTAATTTAGCAAAAAACTCAGCTCTAGATATTATAAAAAAACATAAAAAAATTGATATTCTTATTAATAATGCTGGAACAATTCATACAGCTTTATTCCAAATGACAACATTAGAAAAATTTAAGGAAGTTTTTGAAACAAATTTTTTTTCAGTTGTGCAATTCACCCAAATAATTCTTAAATCGATGTTACCACACAAAAACGGAAGCATAGTTAATATTTCTTCTACATCTGCATTTGATAATGAAGATGGAAGAAGTGCTTATTCATCTTCGAAACTTTCCTTGGTTTCTTTAACAAAAACCTTATCCAATGAATTAGGAAGATTTAACATAAGAGTAAATAGTATTGCTCCAGGACTTACCGAAACTGATATGGCAATCCAAAATACTAAAAAAGAAATGATAGATAAAATTGTTGACGACACAGCTCTTAAAAGAATTGGTAAACCACAAGATATTGCCAATACTGTTTTATTTTTATCGTCCGACATGTCATCTTATATTACTGGACAAACAATAAGGGTGGATGGTGGAATTAAATGAGCGATACTCAAAAGGATATAAAAAACAAGACTAAAATATTTGCTTTAAACCTTAGAAAAAAAATTTTAGACATGTCTTTAGTTGCTGGAGCGGACAGCTCTCATTTTGGGGGAGCATTATCAATCGTTGAAATTGTTTCAGTTCTATTCTCTGATGTTATGAGGTTAAATAAAAAAGATCCTATATGGGATGAACGAGATAGATTTATCTTAAGTAAAGGACATGCTTGTTTGGCATATTACGCTGCTCTTAGTGAAGTTGGTTATATTTCTGATGAAGAATTAAAAACTTTTGAAAAAAATGACACTAATTTATTAGGCCATCCAGTTATTAATCGTAATTTGGGTATAGAATTTTCAAACGGTTCATTAGGCATGGGACTTTCATTAGGTATTGGTGTTTGTTTAGGATTAAAAAAAAAGAGTATGAAAAACCAAGTTTATGTTGTCATAGGTGACGGTGAGTGTAATGAGGGTTCTGTTTGGGAAGGAGCAATGTCTGCTTCAAATTTTGAATTAGAAAACTTGACCGCCATAATTGATCATAACAAATTTCAACAGACAGGTACCAATGATGAGATCATGAAGCTAAACAATTTAAAAGATAAATGGGAGAGTTTTGGATGGGAGACTATTGAAATCGACGGACACGATTTGGAAAAAATAAAACACTATCTTACAAAAAAGAGAGACAAAAAACCTAGAGCAATTATCGCTAATACAATTAAGGGAAAAGGTTTTTCATTTTCAGAAAATAATAACTCTTGGCATCATGCGGTCATGACAAAAAAATTTTACGATAAAGCAATAGAGGAATTAGAAACAAAATATGAAACGAATTAATGGAAATTAACGAAAAAAGTATCAAAATGTTCTCCACAATAGGTCCTAGAGCAACTTTAGGACTAGCTGCTTTAGATATAGCAAAAAAAGACGAAAAATTAATAATTGTTACATGTGATGTATCTACTTCTGCGGGGTTAGATAGATTTAGAAAAACTTTCCCAGAAAAATATTTTGACTTAGGCATAGCAGAGCAAAATATGATTGGAGTTGCTACAGGTCTTGCAAGTGAGAATTTTAAAGTTGTAACGACTACTTTTGCTCCATTTCAAACAATGAGATGTTGTGAGCAAATAAAAGTAAATTTGGGTTATATGAATCAAAAAGTTTGTATGGTTGGTATAGCTAGCGGTCTTGCTTTAGGTACTTTAGGTTATACCCATTGTTGTATAGAAGATGTTGGAGCACTAAGATCTATACCTGGTCTTACAATTATTTCACCCGCAGACTCACTAGAAACTGTAAAATGTTTGCAAGAAGCTATTAATTATTCAGGTCCAACATATATAAGGCTAACTGGAAAATCTAATAATCCTATTGTAAATAAAAAAGATTATAATTTTAAAATTGGAAAATCGATAACTATTCAGGAAGGAAATGACATTACATTGTTTGCTACCGGCTCAATGGTTTATCAATCGTTAAAGGCAGCAGAAATATTAAAACAAAATAAAATTTCTGCTAAAGTAGTTAACATGCACACAATAAAACCTTTAGATAAAGAAATTATCGAAAAATCGTTAGATTGTAACTTGATATTTACAATTGAGGAGCACAACATTGTGGGTGGGCTGGGCAGCGCAATATCAGAATTTCTATCGACACAAAAGAAAAAACCTAAACAAGTTTTTATTGGAGTTGAGGACATTTATGGCAAAGGAGGGGAATACGAGTATTTACTTGAAAAACATGGTTTAACAGGAACGTTAATAGCAAAGAAAATTAGGGAGGAAATAGATAAAAATTAATTATGTTCAACTATTGAACAATTGATAAAAATACCCTATAATTATTTTATGAATTTAAAAAAGAGCAATCTAGAAATTATTAATGAAATAAAACAAAAAGGTTATTGTGTTTTAGAAAACTGTTTTAGTAACAATGAGCTTGATGAAATGAAGGGCTCGTTGTTGGATGCCTTAAATTATATACAGCCTGATGGAGAAACAGATCTGCAAAAAAAATATTATAAAGTAAGAAAATTTGATAGAAAACTAAAAGGCAATTGGTATGATATTGCTGGAAGAGACATAAACTTACTTACACAATTGCATTCACCTTCACTAGTAAAAATCGCCAAAGAATTTTTTAATTCAAAAGTAATCTATTCTGGTCGACCATGTATCGGGGTCTATGATGACGAGAATGTACATTTGCTAGAGCCTCACCAAGAAACCTCTCAATTATCAGTTGACAGTTTATTATTTTGGGCACCACTGTATGATACAAATAAAGAAAATGGCGGATTAGCAGTTTATGAGGACTCACACAGACATGGTTATTTTGACCACACTCTGGATCATCCAGAAGGGGACAAAGGTTGGACAAAGCAGTATACTCATGTAAGTAAAGAAATTTCATCAAAATTTGAGCGTAAAGAACTTGAAGTAAAAGCTGGATCTGCGGTGTTAATGATTTCATCTTGTTTACACTGTGGCTACCCTAATAAAACTAAGGAGTCGGTTAGAATCACAATATGCGAAAGATTTAATCCACTTCAAAAAATCCCTTACTTAAAAGATCCAAAAGCCTCTATGAAAATCCCATATATGGGTGTTGATTATAATAAAATTTCAGATTAGTTATTATCAATGAGCAATAAAGAGAAATATAAAGAAATTTTTGTTTCTTCTCTTGCAATAAAAGAAAATTTCACTGAAGAATTGAAATATAATGATATTCCAGAGTGGGACTCAATAGGCCACATGACATTAATGTCTGGATTAGAGGAAGGATTTAATATAACTTTAGAGACTGATGATATAATTGACTTTAGTTCTTTTAAAAAAGGAATAGATATTTTAAAAAAATATAAAGTAAATTTTTAAATTATAAATTAAGATATTGCAATATATGCCAAATAACGTTTTTATCTCTCCAACTAGAAAACAGATTAATAACTTAGATACTTTACCGGTGTACGACAGATCATTAGTTGAATACAATAAGTACAACGACTCTATTGGTCATGCAGGAGTAAAGTATTCAATGGCTGTTCAAGCCACAAGAGGATGTCCTTATAGATGTTTTTATTGTGATGTATATAAAACAACATTACATCATTATAGAAGATCAGTGGATAGTATTTTTGAAGAGGTAAAAATGATAGCCGACCTAGGCGTAAAGAGAATTGAATTTATTGACGATATATTTAACGTTAAAGCGAAAGACTTTATAAATTTTTTTAATAAAGTGATAAAAGCTAATTTAGATGTAAGTTTTTTTTTCCCCACTGCACTAAAGGGTGATTTACTAAATAAAGAAGTAATAGACGTTATGATGGCGGGAGGAGCAGTTGGTGTAAACGTCTCACTTGAGTCTGCTTCGAACAGAATGCAGAAAGTAATGAGAAAAAATTTAAATATTGAGAAATTTAGAGAAAATCTTGAGTACATCTGCAAAAATTATCCAGAGGCAGTAACTACTTTGAATACGATGCATGGTTTTCCGACTGAAACAGAAAAAGAAGCTATTATGACTCTAGATTTTATTTTTTCAATGAAATGGGTACATTTTCCTTACACGCACATTGTAAGAATATTTCCTGGAACAGATTTAGAAAAGTTCGCTTTAAATCATGGTGTGCCAAGAAGTGTGATAAACGAGTCTATAGATAAATCTTATCATCAAGTAACACCAACTCTACCTTTTAGTAAAGATTTTACTGAAAGATATAAATTAAAATTTTTAAAGAACTATGTTTTAAATAAAGACAGGCTTAAAAAAGTTTTACCTATTCAGATGAAACATTTCACTGAAGAAGAATTAAATCAAAGGTATAGCAGCTACTTTGCATCTAAAATTAATGGTCTAAAAGATGTGATAAGGATGGCAGGTATTAAGCAGTCTGAATTACCAATTAAATGTTTGAGCGAAAAAGAAATTATTATTCCAAACTTAGAACAAAAAATTAAGAAAATGTTTCCAGCTAAAAAAATTAAAAAAGATGCATTCAAAGTTCTACTAATAAATATTTCCACTCATTTTACAAAAGATAGAGATATAAGCGAGTATGATGTATTAGAACCTCCTCTCGGATTGATTGCATTGCAAACATATATTGATAAAGTTTTTAAAGGTGACGTTGAAGGAAAATTAATTAAATCAAGAATAGATTTTGATAGTTACGAAGACCTAAATAATATTGTAGATAAATTTGATCCAGACTTGATTGGTGTAAGCGCAATGACTTTTCACAAAAATTTTTTTCATCAAGCGATAAAAAAAATTAGGGAACACGGATATAAAAAAATGTTAATAGTTGGTGGACCACATCCTACCACAAGTTTTAATGAAGTGCTTAAAGATCAAAATATAGACGCATGTGTAATTGGCGAAGGAGAAGTAACACTAAGTGAGATTATCTCGAAGATGATGAAAAATGATAATCAAAAACTATGCAATAAAGAGCTTAAGACAATCAATGGAATTGCCTTTGTAGATGAAGAATACAAAAAAAATAAAAATATTTCCTCACAAACAAGAAATGTAAATTCATCAGCTAACGGGATGTATGCTGAGAGCAAAGTTGTTGGCCAGTACTAATTCTTATTAATTACTTAAATTAAACTAAAAATTTTATAAGGCTTGACTGTTCAAAGATTGAACGGTAAATTGAAGTATGAAAAAAGATGATCAAGATTTTTTGGATATATTGATTAAAATTGATAAGAATCCAAAATCTTCTCAACGAAAACTTGCTGGTGAATTAGGGTTTAGTTTGGGAAAATTGAACTACTGCATAAAAGCCCTTAAAGATAAAGGTTTGATCAAAATTAACAATTTTAGAAAAAATCCTAATAAATCTAATTATTTTTATATTCTAACACCTTCAGGGATTAAAGAAAAAACTACTCTAACTTTAAACTTTATGAAAAGAAAAATGGAAGAGTATGAAGAATTAAAAAAAAATTTAAAAAAATAAAAAATGTTTAATAATAAAAATGTACTAATTACCGGCGGCACGGGGTCTTTTGGAACATTGTTTATTGAAAAGATATTAAAAAAATTTAATCCAAAAAAACTAATTATTTACTCTAGGGATGAACTTAAACAATCCCTTATAGCAAAAAGAATAAAACATCCTAGCCTCAGGTTTTTTATTGGTGATGTAAGAGATGGAGAAAGGCTCACGTTAGCTATGGAAGGCGTTGATTTTGTTATCCATGCAGCAGCGCTTAAACAAGTAGATGCAGCCGAATACAATCCAATGGAATGTATAAAGACAAATGTTAATGGTGCAGAAAATGTTGTCAAGGCAGCGATTAAAAACAATGTTCAAAAAATAATAGCATTGTCGACAGATAAAGCCTCAGACCCCATAAATCTTTATGGAGCAACTAAACTTACTTCAGATAAAATTTTTAGTTCTGCAAACAATTTAGTAGGAAAAAAAAAAGTAAGATTTTCTATAGTCAGATATGGAAATGTTGTAGGATCCAGAGGATCAGTAGTTCAAATTTTTAGTCAATTTAAAAAGGATCAATCTAATTATTTTCCAATCACAGATAAAAGAATGACTAGATTTTGGATCACGCTAAATGAAGCAGTCGATTTTGTTTTTTCATGCTTTTTTAGAATGGTGGGAGGCGAAATATTTATTCCTAAAATTCCATCAATTAAAATTGTAAATTTAGCTAAAGCAATGGATCCTAAAAAAAGCCATAAAATAATTGGTATTAGATCTGGTGAGAAGTTGCACGAAAAAATGATTTCAGCAAATGAGTCCCATTTAACTTTAGATTTTAAAAATTATTACATAATAAGGCCAAGTATTAAATTTGAAAAGCGGGTAAATTACTTAAAAAATAATCTTGGGGAAAAAGGAAAACAAGTTATCGAAAATTTTGAATATACTTCTGATAAAAATTTAAATTTTTTAAGCATTGATCAAATTAAGAGAATTAATAAAAAAGAGGGTTTTTAAAATTTAATGATACCATATGGTAGGCACCACATAGACAAAGAGGATTTATTAGCGGTAAATAAAGTTTTAAGAAGTAATTTTTTAACACAAGGACCACTGGTAAGTAAATTTGAAAAACAAATTTCAAAATATGTTGGTTCAAAATATGCAGTTGTAGTATCAAGCTGTACGGCTGGGTTACATCTAGCCTCAATAATTTCTAATAATGTTAAAGGAAAGAAGCTTCTTACCTCTCCAATTTCATTTGCATCTACTGCAAATTCTTCTTTATTTACTGGTGGAAAAGTAATATTTGCAGATGTTGAAAAAGATACTGGCAATATATCTATTCAAAGCACAAAAGAAATTCTAAAAAAAAACAATATTAATTCTATCTCACCTGTTCATTTTGGCGGTCTACCGTGTGACATGATTTCGATTAACAAGTTGAGAAAAAAAAATAATTTAATGGTGTATGAAGATGCAGCACATTCATTCGGTGCAAAATATGATAGAAAAAATAAAGTTGGTTCTTGCAAATATTCTGACATGACTGTTTTTTCATTTCATCCTGTTAAATCAATCGCAATGGGTGAAGGCGGATGTATAACAACAAATAACAAAGAAATTTATGAGAGACTTTGTAGATTAAGAAATCACGGCATTGAAAAAAAAAGAGAGAACTTTTTGATTAAAAGCAAGAGAAGCTATCCTTGGTATTATGAGATGCAAGAGCTAGGTTACCATTATAGAGCTACAGATATACAATGTGCTTTAGGAATTTCGCAATTAAAAAAAATTAATAAATTTCTCGCAAAACGAAAAAATATCGCAAAAAAATATGATTTTGAATTTGGAGAGCTTAAAAATGCTAAACCGTTACAGTTCAACAAAAGGGATTTTAGTAGCAACCATTTGTATATATTACTCATTGATTTTGAAAATATAAATAGATCAAGGTAAGAGATTATGAATAATTTAAGAAAATTAGGAGTTAATACCCAGGTTCACTACATACCAATCAACCATCATCCTTATTACAAAAAATTAAAACAAAAAAGATTAATTCAGGTAGAGAATTATTATAAACAAGCTCTATCTTTACCAATCTTTTACGATTTAAAAGATAAAGAACAAAAATATATCATTCATCACATTAAAAAACTTATAAAATAAAGATGAGTAAAAAGTTTATATTCCCTTTTTTTGTTGCAGAAATATCAGCTAATCATAATGGCAATTTCTCAAATGCAAAAAAATTGATAAAATTAGCAAAACAATCAGGAGCCGACGCAGTAAAGCTACAAACTTTCAAACCTGATACAATGACATTAAATAGCAATAAAAAATATTTTAAAATTAAAGAAGGGCTATGGAAAGGAAACAATTTATGGAAACTTTACGAAAAAGCGCAAACTCCTTATAAGTGGCATAAAAGTTTATTTTCATACGCTAAAAAAATTGGAATCAAATGTTTTAGTACCCCTTTTGATGAGACTGCTGTAGATTTTTTAGAGTCATTAAGATGTCCAATTTATAAAATTGCATCCTTTGAAATGCAAGATTTTCCTTTGATAAAAAAAGTTATAAAAACAAAAAAACCAATAATTATTTCTACTGGTATGGCAAGTTTAGAAGAGATCGAAACTGTTTATAATTTTGCGAAAAAAAATGGTGCAAAAAAAATTGCTCTTTTGTACTGTGTAAGTAATTACCCATCAAAAATTTCAGATTTTAATCTTAATAACATAAAAATTCTTAAAAGAAGATTTAAGTGTACAATTGGACTATCTGATCATAGTCAGGACGATCTTGTTGCTTTCTCTGCAGTATCTGCAGGGGCCCAAATTATAGAGAAACATATAGCGCTTGAAGGACAAAAAAAAGGCTTGGATATTGAATTTTCATTAAAGGGAAATAAAATTAAACAATTTTCTACTAAAATTAATTTAGCTAAAAAACTTTTAGGAAATAATTATTTTGATCGAGCAAAAAGTGAGAGCAAAAGTAAAAAATTTAGAAGGTCAATATTTGTTGTAAAAAATATCAAAAAGGGTGATAAATTTACAAAAGAAAATATAAAAAAGATAAGACCTGGAAACGGTCTTTCTCCAATACATTACAATAAAATTTTAAGAAAAAAATCTCCTAAAAATATCAGTAAAGGCGAACCATTAACAAAAAAAATTTTAAGAGGAATTAGTTTATAGTTTCTCCAACTTATTAATTAAATGAAATTTACATTAGTATGTGACTCCGAAACTCAAAACTGGCCTAAAAATAAAAATTTATATTACTTAGGCTATTGGTGCTTAGAAAAAACTAATAATTCTTTTGAAAGACTTGATGAATTAAAAATTATTAATCATGATGAGAGAAATGATTTTCAAACCAAAGAGGACATAGATTTAATAAATAAATTATATTATGATTTAATTGAAGATTTATTTATTTTTTTTAATAAATTTCATAAAAAAAAATATTCAAAAAGATTTTGGCAAATAGTTGTTGGGCCCTGGATAAAAGTATTCTTGAGTGTCGTATATGAGAGATTTATATCAATTAAAAAAGTTTTAAAAAAAGATGAAATAGATGAAGTAATTTTTGTTAACTTTTCAAAACATGATCTTGCAAATGATAACGTCATTGATTTAGAAAATAAAGCCTCAAAAAATATCAATCAATGGAATACTGTTTTATATACAATCATATATGAATTTTTAGATAAAAATAAAGAGAAAAAAGTTATCAAAAACGAGATAGTTAAAAATAAAGAGATACCAAAAAAAGTAAATACAGGAATAAAAGAAACTTTTTATTTCATAATAAAAAGACTCTCCTTTTTAAATTTTAAGAAAGAGGATTTTTTTATGTATGGTATTGATTTAAAACTTAAATACTTTATTCATCTATTTTTTTCATTAAAACAATTTCCACAAATTTCATCACCAAATAATTATTCAAAAAAAAAAATAGATATCGGACTCAGAGAAAAATTTAATTTTAAAAAAAAACTCTCTTCGGAATTTGAGGATTTTGTGAGAGAAAATTTACCTTATTTTCTTCCAACAGACTTAATTGAGAATTTCGAAAATTTAAATGCGCTAGTTGAAAAAATTAATTGGCCAAAAAATCCTAGGCTGATTTTTACCTCATCTGGCTACCACGATGATGAAGTATTTAAAATTTATTTGGCTAACAAAGTAGAAAAAAATGCTACCTATATTTTACATCAACATGGATCTAATTATTTTACAGGTAAAAATACCCTAGTAGATTATGGTTTTTCATCATGTGACAAGTTTATTTCCTGGGGTGATACAAAAATTAAAAAATGTATACCTCTTTTTAATACAAAAAATATTGACATAAAAATTAACAACTTATCAAAAGGCACAAAAGTTACTTTTTTTGCACCAAAAATGTCATCTCAAAGAAAGAGGCCGTGGGATGATTATGGCAAAATGATAAGAGATAACATATCATTTGAGAAAATTTTAAATAATCTAAACAAAGATATTAAAAAAAATACAATTTTAAAACTTCACTCTAATGATTATGAGTCAGAAATTTTGGAAAAGAAAATTTTAAACGAAATCGTATTAATAAGAAATAAATTTGCCATAGAAAGATCAAGAATAAATAAGCGATTACTAGATAAAAGCAAGATATTAGTTCATTCAGGAGATGGCACTGCTTTTTTAGAGAGTTTGGCACTTAACAAACCAACAATTTCCTTACTAAAAAATTTAAATTGGATAAGAGAAGATGTTAGAGAAGAATACAACGATTTGATTAAAGCAAAAATTCTTTTTCTAGATCCTGATGAAGCATCAAGACACATCAATGAAATTTATTATAATGTTGAAAAATGGTGGAACGGTAGTGAAACAAAAAAAACAAGAGAAAAATTCTGCGAAAAATACTCTAAGCAGGCTCCAAAATCAGGGATTAGGGGAATATCTCAACTATTTAAGGAAATTATAAATGGAAAATGTAATTAGAAAATTTAAAATCAATAAAAATAATCCAAACTCTTATTTATTATCCAAAATAATTTTTAATAATATTATTAAATTATCAAATACAACAACTTCAAAATTAATCTTAAATAACTTTTCCAATATTTTCGAAATGCCTAAAGGCGTATTAAAAATTAAATATAATAGGCTCATACATGACAGTTTTAATTATAGTAGCTCAAAATTTAATAATAATATTTTTATCTCTGGATTATTAAAAGAGTCTATGAAGAGTATTATAATTTTTTTAATATTACTTTTTCCAAAAAAAGATAGAAAAATTAATAACTATAATTTTATCATAAATGGAATAGATGATGAAAGAGCTTTTCAAAGATATGAAAAGTTGATTAAAAAATTTAAATCATCTTTAGTAATATCAAGTAGACGCTTAAAAATAAAAAAAAAAAAAAATTAGTTTTCTTAAAAATTCAAAGTTTAACAGAATTAATTATTTTGCTGTGAAAGGAAAAAGATTAAAGATTTTTTATCTTTTTTTAAAAGTTTTAATTCAATCGATAATAAAAAATTTTAATTATATTTACTTTTTTAATTTAATTTTATTTTCTATTATTTCAAATTATTCAATTTTTTATAATAATAGAGGAAAATATTTTATGGAAGATAGATTCTATAACACTTGTAGTATCAGAAATTATTTTTTTAAAAAATTTGGCGGAAAAGTAACTTCAACACCTCAGAAAAATATAGTAGACACTTGTATAAGTTTATTTTTAGATACTGATATTTTTTTTTCACTTGGGGATGAAAAATATTCTGTAAGTAGACTAAGAAAGTTTGGAGGAAGAATAAACAAAAGCATTCCTGTTGGATCATTTTTTTTAGAACATGATTGGTATAGAAAAAGAAAAGATTTATCCAAAGTTCCAAAAAATGAAATTTTAATTATGGGTTTAAATCCTAATACTTTTCTTCAAATTAATAATCTAAATTATAGAAATTATGAGTATATAAGCAGAAAATGGGTAAAAGATATTTCAAAATTATATCCGAAAGCAAAAGTGATGATAAAACACCATTCAAATTTAAAAGACAATTCATTAGAAAAAAATTTTTTTGAAGATTCAAATGTAGTTTCATTAATTGATGATAATTCAAATAACAGGAGTTATGGATATATTTATCAA
>MDTA01052827.1_pt1 | contig 31234 bp, 28 predicted proteins | sample 811151 | NCBI WGS metagenome assembly MDTA01 (sample SAMN05326648, study PRJNA326480) | marine metagenome | isolation source: seawater | place: Indian Ocean: South | collected 2010
AAAAAGAATATCACCATAGAAAAAATGACGGCAGAATTAAACATAGATGTGGAATTGACTCCTGATCGATTAAATAGGACAACGACAGAGGAAATGGCTGAGCTCGAACCTTTTGGCAAAGGTAATGAAATTCCAGTTTATGTGATGTCTGGTTGCAAAGTAGTTTCGCGAAAATTGATAGGACGAGATAAAAACCACCTCAAGCTTAATATAGAGGTGGGTGGAAGAGACTGTGTTGCTTTATGGTGGGATCGTGGAGAGATTTACAATCAAATAAAATGTGGTCAATATGTGTCCGTTGCTTTTTCTCTCGAGGATGATTCCTACAGGGGCAGGGATGGAGTACAAATGATCGTAAAAGATATGTATACTGAAAGTGAAGAGGGTTCTGTATGATTAGTAGCGAATATACCAGAGATTTATGTGTAAGAGACGCCCAATCCAAGATTTTAATGTTGGTGATTGATGGTTTGGGAGGATTGCCTGATCCTGAGACTGGGAAGTCTGAACTGGAAACAGCTAATCTCCCGAATCTGGATGAATTAGCTAATCGTAGTAGTTGCGGTCTTCTCTCGCCATTGGGTCCTGGATTTACGCCTGGTAGTGGCCCCGCGCATTTAGCTTTATTTGGTTACGATCCGTGGAAAACAAAGATTGGTCGAGGGGCGTTGTCTGCCCTTGGTCTAGGGTTAGATTTTGGTGAGGGTGATGTAGCAGTACGTTTAAATTTTTGTACTGTTGATGAGAATGGTAATGTTACAGACCGACGTGCTGGTCGTCTTTCAACCGAGGTCGCACAAGAGTTGTGTCGACAACTGAATAAAATCGTTATTCCAGGCGTTGAAATTTCTGTTAAGGCAGAAATGGAGTATAGAGCTGCCGTCGTTTTTCGTGGAGAAGGTCTTTCTGATGGAGTCGGAGATTCTGATCCACAAGTAACTGGAGTGCCTCCAAACAAACTTGTAGCTTCTGATTCAGAGTCTTTTCGAATGGTTGATATCGCAAATCAATTTCTTCAGCAGGCTCGAGATATACTAGTTGAAGAAGCCCCGGCCAACATGATTTTGATGAGAGGCTTTGGGAAATATCCAGAATTAGATTCATTTCAAGAAGTGTATGGTTTGAAATCCTTGGGTATTGCCGGTTATCCGATGTATAGAGGTGTAGCAGGAGCTGTCGGTATGGATACTGTTCTAGTAGATTGGGATCTGGAGTCTGAATTGAAGCTTTATGAGGGACTGAATTCCGAATACGACTATGTCTATTTTCATGTAAAGAAAACAGATAGTGCTGGTGAAGATGGTGATTTTAATCGTAAAGTCGAGCTACTGGAGGAGGTTGATAGTTTGATACCGCGCTTACAAAAACATTCTCCGGACGTATTTGTAGTTACTGGAGATCATTCAACGCCAGCGATTATGCGTAGCCATAGTTGGCATCCAGTTCCGACAATAATTTCCAGTTCATGGTCGTCACATGACTCTATCAAAGGATTTTCTGAACGTTCATGCCGTAATGGATCTTTAGGGACAATTCCCTCAGCATCTCTCATGGCGGTAACGTTAGCTCATGCAAAACGTTTAAATAAGTTCGGTGCGTAATGCTAACACCACTACGTATAGCTCATCGAGGTGCATCTGGAAGCGGATTGAAACCAGAAAATACTTTGTCCGCATTTGACGAGGCTATAAGAATCGGTGTAGATATTATTGAAATAGATGTCCGCATAACGGGGGACGGAAAACTAATTGTACTCCATGATCCGAGTTTAGATCGAACCACAGATTTTAGTGGTTTGGTTCGAGACATGTCTTATGATGATATTAGCAAAGCTGATGCGGGAGACGGAGAAAAAGTTCCTCTTTTGGAAGATGTACTAGAATTAGCGCGCAATCGTGTGCAAGTTTTGATAGAGTTGAAGTCAGATTACATATCAGAAAATGTTTTACATGCTATTCATGAAACTGGATCGCAGGAGCAAGTGATTATACAATCGTTCAATCCTCTTAATGTCGAACGGTTTAAAATGATGTCTCCATCTATACCCGCTGCTCTTCTTATCGGAGACCTACCAACCTCTACTTCAAGGCTACGAGCACGTCGTCTAGTTGCACAGGTTTTGAGAACAGGAAGTAATATATTGGCTGTATGGCATGCGACGATTACTTCTTCGCTGATAGAAGAGATGAGACAACGGGGAATTTCTGTTTGGGCTTGGACAGTTGATGATGAAATAATTGTCAAAGATTTGTCATTGATGGGAATTCATGGAATTGTAAGTAATTATCCTGATCGACTAAACAAAGTCCTAAACGATTTAATCGATGATGGACAACTTCAGTCGCCGACGGGTCGCAGAGTTAAACCGAAACGAAACCGTTGGTCACGACGTCGTCAGATACGAAAAAATGACGAAAAAAAATAATAAAAAAGATATCTGTGCTTTCCATCTTAGTGATTCAGATTAGAATTATATCTATTTTTAGGATGACGAAAAGTTTATTTATCATATAATTAACTGTTATAGAACTACATCAGTGGGTTTACGGACTCTTTTTAAAAAGGGTGCTTCGTTTAATAGATATGTAATTGGTTGATTTATGGAACCTTTGATTTTGACGGGTATTTTAATAGTTGTTTTGTGTGTTAAGTATTTCAAGTCTCGTTCGGTTTATTGTCCGCAGTGTTATCAGCGCCGAGAAGATGATGACGAACCTTTATGCACAAATTGTGGCTGGATGTTTGTGTTACCTGGTAGTTATGATGATGATTATTTGGGCGATGAAGAAGGCGGGCGTTAGATGGAATGGGTAATTGCGGTTTTGTCTATAGGGTGTCTCTATTTTATATTCCAAATTGGATTTGGTTACATACGTCATAAGTCTATTGTGACGGGTCGTTTGGAACGCTTGGAGCAATCTAGAAACCAAATAGATCAACGAATTAAGGAAGCAAAAGATGAATTAGAAAAGTCGCGTGCCGATTTAGGGCCAGCAAAGGAAGCTTTAGAGGCGCTTGAATTGGAATATCAATCCTTGCAAGACCAGATTGAATTGGAACGCGAAAATACGAGAAAAGATAGCCGTGGAATTCGAGGGAGAAATTTTGACCAAAAAAAATCATAGGAATTTTTTCTTGACAAGCAAAGGGACTAATTTTTACCTTTGTTACTGTGGTTACGTGTGTTTATATGTGTTATAAGTTATTGAATGGTCATAGTTTGATTAACAACGGGAAGGTAAACATGAGAATGCGATATTTTTCGCTCTGTGTGGCTTTTACTAGTGCTGTTATTTCGGCTGGGTGTGGAGGCGAGCCGCCAACATCCGATCTTGCTGCTGCAAGAGAAGCGTTGGAAGGTGCTAGGGATGTTGGAGCTGAGCAATTCGCGTCTCAGCAATACAGTGTCGCTGAGGAAGCTTATTCGGCGGCTGAAAAGGCTGTGAACGATGCCAGTGCTGAGATCATAAAGGACTTTACTGAGTCTCAAGCGCTTATCAACGAAGCCAAATCCAAAGCTAACGATGCCAAGTCAGCTGCGGAAACTGAGAAGGGTCGTCAACGTGGGTCGGCAGAGAATGCAGTAGCGATCGCTTCAAATTTAGTGGATGAGGCGAGGAGTGCGATAGCTGGCGCTCCGTCTGGTAAAGGAACAGAAGGAGATATTCGGGAGCTTCAGGATCGATTGAGTGCAGCTGAGGCAGAGATTGTTGCCGCAAGGTCTGCTGTTTCGAGTGAAAATTTTTCCAACGCTGAAGTTAATGCCCAGTCGGCTCAGGAGAAAGCATCAATGATCGTAACTGGAGTTGAGAATGCGACTCAAAAGTATAACGATTTGGTTGAAAAAATGCGTCCATGGTATGATCGTATCTGATCTAAAACTAATTAGTCGGTATTTAGCGGTCGAGGAAAACTTTTCCTCGACCGTTTTTTTTGTAATATGAAGACAGTGAAAAACCATCTTATATTTATAGTTATTTCTATTCAGCAGATACTTTTTCAAGGCGTATTTGCTGATGATCTTCTTATGAATGAACGTCGAAAGCTGCTTTTAATTACGGATAATCTTTTGGCCTCCTCTGAAGAATATATAGTTATCAATACTCAAGATAATAATTTGAGTCTACGAACAGTAGAAAAAGACTTGTATTTGGCGAGTTGTGCTACTGGAAGCGGCCGCAAATTACAAGGGGAAAAAAAATGGTATAAATGGCAATTTTATACTCCATCAGGAAAATTTAAAATAGAGAAAAAGACTAAAGATCCTTTATGGATAAGGCCTACGTGGGATTTTATAGAGAATAACGAAGAAATCCCCGTGTTTGCTGAAGACAAACGTCGTTTTGAACGGGGATTTTTGGGCGAATACGCTCTTTATTTTGCTCCTGGGTATATGATTCATGGTACTATTTTTGAAATTAATTTAGGAAAGAGCATAACGCATGGGTGTGTGCGTGTGGGATCTAAAGATTTGGCCTTTTTATATAAGGAGGTTGACGTAGGTTGTGTTGTCTATATTTACTGATCAGTCGTATCTTTACGGCTTTTCTTATGAGTAAATGTAGAGTTTTTTACCTGAAGGCAGAATTTATAGTCTGTATTTAAAAGTCTATTTGAAAAAGTCTAATAAAAATTGTACACGAACACATATCGATTTTTCATAGCCGAAAATAAGAAAACTAGATTATGATGAGAAACATGGTTTTTGTAACTATTTTGTTTGTTTTGCTTAGTAATAGCTATGTATTCGGAGTTGTATCCAAGAAACAGTCTGAAGCTCAGATTGCTCATGGGAACATGGCAATAGAGGCCTGGATTGAATGTGCGAACGGTGACGAACGATTTTTACTGTATGATCAGAATACGCAAATACTTTCTTTCCGGCACGGGAAAGCCGTACTTCGAGAGTGCTTAGTAGAGTTTGAAAAGCTACGAGAAATGCCTAATGCAAAAACCATTTTGGTACACCACTTGCGCCGATTTCGACCGTTAGAACTGTTTTTAAATGTTGGTGTTGGTCCATACGATTGGGAAGAGCGTTTGGTTCTTTCGGCACCCAAAGAAGGGGCTTTATATTTTGAAGACGGTACAATTTTAGGTAGTAGTTTGAAGTGGGCTAAGAATAGCGATGCAGTTTTATTGCTTTCAGAGAAAGATTTTGGAGCATTGTTTAATAGTTGCGTTTTGGGTGTTCCATTAGTGATTCTTCCTGTAGGATGGAATTATCACGGTTGATTTTTCGAGATATTTATCAATTCGGATATTGGATTTTCAAATCACGATTTGAGGAAGGGGATGTTTCGTGTTTTCGCCAAATGAGCGCAAGAGGATATTTTTTTTAAAAAAAACAGGCTCTGCAATCTTTGCTATAAGATGTTATTTTGCGGAAAAAAATCTAGCGTTAGTACCCCCTTCGCCAATTTGCAAGGAGACTCGTTTCCCGCATCGAGGGCAAGCTCCCTTATACGCGGATTCTTGTTTGTTTATATAGATTCGTGAATAGGTGTTGCAGCATTTGAAATGGATACCGACAAATTTACGTTTATTTTTCATTTTTTATTGTTGACAAATATTTTTCGCAAACATAGTGAGTGATTTTAAGTGCTGTCAAGTTATTCTTGCGTATCTATACATCTTACACACATTATATTAGCTTGTTTATAAGGTTGGTAATAAACTGAGAAGATAGTTTTTTGTAATGATTAAAAAAGTTCAAGAGCAGCTAGAAGAGGTCTATAGCCATGTTCCTGCTACACGATGTGCAGGATCAGGAGAGTGTTGTTGGCTAACACCTGAAGAATATGACAATGATTACGCAACAATGTTTCCATTATATCGTGCGGAGTATATCAATATAGTTAATTATTTGGAGAGGGAATGGCCTGAAGTTCGTCGAAAGGCTCTCTTTGGATTTAATCAAGAGCGTCCAACTCGGTGTCCCTTTCTTGGAGAGAATAACGGTTGTAGTATATATCATGTCAGGCCATTAATTTGTAGGACGTATGGTGTTATGAATCCTCGATCCATAGAGCGTCAAGTCGACATATTGAGTAAGGAAATTTCTTCCGAAAAATTAAAATTGTTTAATGTTCGTGAGGGAGGAATGGTTTGTCCTCGGGTTTCTGTTCTTCAGCAAGAAAAAATAAAAGATCATGTTAAGAATATTATCAATGGATTTTACGAGAGAGAGTTGGAAATTCTAAGCCGTCAGATAGATGTTGCCGGGGGTGAACGTCGTAAGATTTTCAGGCGAGTTACGGGGAAAAGTATGTGGCCTATTAGGTGGAGTTGGGGCGGATATAGTACTATACGGTTTGCGCCGCTTAAATGGCTTCGAGATAATTTTTCTTCATACTGGTCTAAGTCAGTTTTAGCTGATGCGAAATAGGTTTAATCTTTTGGTGTTTTTATATTTCAAACCTTTGTAATTGAAAGATTAATGACGAAAATATATCGGGTAGCAATAATAGGCTGTGGTAATCGAGGGAAGGCCGCGGCAGTGGCCTATACAGCACATCCTAGGACTGACTTAATTGCAATCTGTGACGTCAACCCTGAACTGAGTAGAGCATTAGGAGACGAGTGCAATGTACAGGCCCGATATAGAGATTATCATCGTATGTTGGAAAATGAGGCCCCGGATATCGTAGTTATTCCAGTTGCTACGGAACTGCATTATTCCCTTGCATCAGCGGTAATCGATTACGGCGTTCATGTTGATATTGAGAAACCTGTATGCACTGATCTTATATCTGCGGACGATTTACGCACTAAAGCAAATTCTAAAAAGGTGCAACTTGTTGTTCACCATCAAGGTCGTTGTGGTGCTGCAATGAGATCGGTTATGGCTGCAGTAAATGCAGGCAAGATTGGCCAACTTCGTTTTACACAGAGTAGTGGCAAAGGGTATTATGGTGGTTACGGCCTAATGAATATTGGTACACATTCAATAAATGCATTGTTAGGTATTTCGGGAAGAGTGAGAAGAGTCTCTTCGTCTGGTATGGTAAATGGGAAGATTGCATCGGTAGACGATGTTCTTGTTGCTCCTAATGGTATGGGTCTCATTGTAGGGGAAGATATAACTGCCCTGTTTGAATTTGAAAATGGTACGCACGGCGTTCATTTACAGCATCATTATAAGCAAATAGAAATGGATGCATATAAAATCGAGTTTTCGGGAAGTGATGGTCGAATAATTTGGCGGATGAATGAAGCCTGGTGGCTTCCTACGCAGCATTACAGTCCGGGCCGTGAATTTGCATGGGAACGTTTACCTATGTCTTTTCCCACTGGCTACGACGCCAATAGTGGTGTCGATGAATCTGACCTGTCCTTTGTTGATGAATTTGTGGATGCGCTTGATCACGGGCGACCTCATTGTTGTGGAATAGAAGAGGGAATACATGTTTTGGAAATAATTATGGCTATATTTGACTCAATAGCCAACGGCACTCAAATCGAATTACCCCAGTTGGACCGAACACATCCGCTAGATCGATGGTTGAATCGAGTTGAAAGGTCACATCCAAAACCTACTTATCGCGACTATGGATCATGGTTAAGATCGGAATGTCAACGCTTGGAGAAGCAGTGAAAATCATATGCAATGGTTATTAAGTTCGCTAAATGTGAGAAAAAATGAAGTTCCAAGATTAGTGTTGGCTGCATCCGTATTTTTCCTCGCGCAAGTAGATGATGGTATAGTTAAAAGTGTATCGTCGGCTGTTTTTAATGTTAGGGCAGGCGTCGACAAACTGCCTTTAATGTACACTTGGATTGCAATAGTATTTTCGCTTAGTATGGCTTTGTTGTCTTGGCTTACTTCCCATGTAGCGCGTCAACGTCTCCTCTTTGGACTTATGGCCGCAGTTTCTCTTGTGCTCTCTTCGAATGCGGTAATCCTGTTTTATGATGCGCAAAATAGCACGTCATTGAGCATACCTTATTACTCCTATTTGTTTGTTTCATCAGAACTCGCCCGTACGTTAATGAATTTCCAAATCTGGATAGTCGCGGGAGGTATCTGCTATTCTTCACGGGCTAAAGTACTTTTTCCGTTACTTGCCTCCAGTGCTGTTCTGGGAGATATCGCTGGCGGAGGAATCGTGCGACTCCTAGGTAACGTTCTTGCTCCTCATGTTTTGTATGGATTAGCGGTTGTTAATATGGTAATTGTTTTATTTTTGCTAAGACAATTGCTGCGGAAGTATTTTGTTCAACAGTCGGATGGAGATGGGGAAGGAGAGCGAGGGGCGACCTTAGGAGAAAACTTTCTTTATTTTGCAAAGTCAGCCTATTTATTGCTTCTGTTCGGGTTATCCATTGCGGTATTTGCGATGTATACGGCAATCCACTATAGCTTTAATGTGGTGGCTCGTAATTCTTATGCGACTGAAGGTGAGATCACTCAGTTTTTTGGGTTGTTTTTTGCACTGACGGGTGTTGCAACCTTGGCTGTGACTACCTTATTGTTGCAACGGCTTTTACGTTGGCTCGGCACAGGAGCGATTTATTTTTGGACAAGTGTAGTCTACTGTGTTATTGCTGCAGTGCTTTTTATAGTCAGTGATGGATTAATTCCTTTTAATCTTATTGCTGCCATATTTTTAGGTAATCTCTTTAATTATGTGTTATTAGATAGTGTTGTTGCTCCGGCATATCAGGTCTTAATAAAGATGGTTCCTGCTAGAAATAGTGATGGGACTCGTATGATAATGGAGGGGGGCTTCATGCTCCTCGGTGGTTTAGTCGGAGCAGGAATAACAGAGTTACACGCATTGAACCTTCTAACCATGAATCAGTTTTTTCTTCTCCTATTGCTTGTTGCCATAGTCATGGCTGTTTGTGGTGTTTTACTCAAAAGAAGCTATACGGCTGTTTTAGTTCGGGCGGTGCGGGAGCAGAATGTAGATGTTGAAGACGAACAGGCAATGCAAGCTTTGCGTGATGTTGTTATGAACTCGCCTGATTTTAGTCGTAGTTTATTGCTAAACCGATCCGATGGTGTCAGGGATCTGGGTATAGAGATGTTGAGAGAAAATCCGGGCCCTGCGGGTATGCAGGTATGTTTAGAGCTTTCTGAGCATGAAAATCCTCGAATACGAAGTGCAGCACTTAATGCTATGAGTCCGGGAGATGAGGATACAGAAAAGGTGTTTACAATGCTTTTGCGTTGCCTTGGTGATGAAGACGAAGAGGTTCGATTAAGCGCTGCAATCTGCGTTAATGAATTCTTAACCCATGATCGTGAAATTGGAGTGTCTCAGGTCGCTATCGAAGAAAAGGCTCAACTTCTATTGTATGCCGAAACTGAGCGAGCGGCAATGAAAAGTGAATGCTTGATGATTCTGGAGCAATTGAATCATAGTGGTTCCGCTGAGCAACGAAATGAAATGCTTCAAAGTTTATTGGCTAGTGAAAATTCAGAGGAATTAATTGCTGGGATTGAAGCATCAGGTAGTGTGGGTAGAGAAGATTTTGGACCCCTTTTATTTCCAATGTTGGAAAATGTACATCCTGCGGTTCGCGAAGCAAGTGTTCGTAGCCTAAGTAGATTAGAAAAAGAAAATGGTCTAATTGGATTACGCAACATGTTAGCTGATGCGGATCCTGATGTAGTTTCGGCGACTACAGCGGGTCTTTCGAATATCGAAACCTCTAAAGCTCGAGAAGAATTAATAAAAGATATTGATTTTGTTTCGTTACGTGAGTGGGAAGGCTTGCTTTCTGTTATTATTCGGATGGATGATGAGGCTATGAATGACAACTTGATAGCTGCATGCCGAATACGTTTAGAATCTGCAAGCAGGAGTATTATTGTTGCAAATATCATGGATGGACATGGGCCCTACTCGGAATTGCTTATGGATCAGCTTAATCATGATAATGGAATAGTACTTAGCGGAGTTGTTCGAGTGCTTGGCTATTTGGGTGATTCGGATGTTGTTAATGATTTATTAGAGCGTCTGAGCTCTGATGACTCGGAGGGTAGAGAGCAAGCTATCGAACTTTTGGAGAATATAGCAGATCGTGAACTGCTTGCTTATGTATTACCGCTACTGGAAAGTGATTCAGAGCAACAGCTTCTGTTAGCAAAGTCGATTTGTAATTGGGATAATCCTACGATTGAATCTTCTTTAGATTATTTATTAAAAAATTCAGGCGTTTGGACGCAGGTTGCTGCTATTTCTGTTGCGAATGAATTACTTGATTTAAATTGGCTGTTGTCGCGAAGTGATAAATTAACTGAACAGGCAGGTAAGATTTTGGAAGAATTATCGGTTAAATCGAAAGGAGTTGAAATGGCAGGTGACGAGCAACCGTTAACAACTATGGAAAAGATTGCTTTCTTGAGAGGGTCAGATTTTTTCGCGACACTACCTTTGGAAGAATTATATCATGTGGCTCTGTCTGTTCAAGAGGAAAGCGTAAGAGCTGGGGATTCTGTTATTCGAGAGGGTAGCATCGGTGATAAAATGTATATAGTCGTCAATGGTGAATTAGAAGTCAGAAAAGAAGGAGGACCAAAGTTGGCGATGCTTGGTGAAAAACAGGTATTTGGAGACATGGCACTCTTGGATGATGAACCTCGTTCTGCATCTGTTTTGGCACAAACTGATGCACATTTACTATCGCTTCAACGTGCTAGTTTAGAGAGAATCTTGCGACGTTATTCCTCTATTGCTTTTAGTATGATGCGAATATTGACACAACGTCTGAGGGATGCTCAATAAATTAAGCGTCTTTGATTGTAATATCTGCGCCAAAATATTCTTTAGCGGATTGTATGTCTTTGGCACAACCCGAAATTAGTAATGCGATTGTGCGAAGGCCGAGTAGAGACTCATCTACATCAGTAGCGCCTATAACATTGTAATCTGTGTTTCTTTGAATAAATTCTACCAAGGCAGGTAGTCGGCGTGATATGCCGCCGCTGATAATTAAACTGTGATGTGTCATGTTGGGGTCAAAAAATTTTGTCATTTCAATATATTGCTCGGCAAATGAACGCAGAAGTGAGTTTAAATAGTTTTCTATGTTTAATGTTTCTTCTGTTATGTGGCTAATTGCGCCGCCGTCTTTATATCCGCGAGCGCTCGAAAATGTTGAGAATTGGAAGAATAGACTTCCCTCCTCGATTGATTTGACATCTAAATTGGATAGGTCTTCCCATATATTGAAATGAGGGCCTGTCAATTGCTGGATGAAATTAACATAAGTGGCAAGGGCTCTTCCACCAGGAACATGTGTAATTGTTTTTAGGTATTGATCGAATAAAAAAGGCCTCAATTCTGATTCTTCAGGAAATTTATTCGAGTTTAGAGTAGAGATTTGGGCCCCAGTACCTATGTTTATTGAGAGAGCCCCGTCGTCTACTAAGCCGGCGCCCAAAAGAGAACACTGATGGTCTCCCACTCCTACGTATATCGGTATTTTCTGCCAGTAGCCCGAAACAGCTGGTATTTCCTCAGGTTTATCGAGATGGATACGAGATCCAATTTTATCTGAAAGCCAGGAAATTAAATTTTCCGCTATCATATTTTTATTTATATCATATATTCCTAACCCGGCTAACATTGACGTATGCAGGTGTCCGGTTGCAAAGCCAGTTGAACGGGAGAGCCATCCGGGTAAATCGACTATACGAATATCAGATGGAAGTATATTCGTTCGTGATATATGTAAAAGGGACATGGGCATAAAACCTGGTCGCGGGGTCATACCCGTGATTTTTTTAAAATCATCTTTCCAATAATTACAGATATCTCTAAATGCACTGTTTTTATTCTCGATCTTTTCTATGGACCTTTCATCCTTCCAACTGATATAATTTGTGATTGGACGATTATTTAAATCGAGGATACTAAACCCATGCATTTCGCTACAAATTATTATTCCTGTAAAAGGAGATAGGTTATAATTGTCGATACAAATGTCTTCGAAACGCTTCTTAACTTCGTACATATCGAATTCGTGGTAGCTTGAATATTTAGCAACGTTTCTTAAGGCATTAGTTGAATGTGGGTTGCTAAATATTCCTGTATTTATATCTACGCGTATAGATTTTGTAGAAGTTGTACCAAAGTCAATTAATAAAAAATCGGACATGAGTTCAGCTCCCATCTTTCACGATATTTTGGTCCATGTCGACAAATATATTTCCATCTAAAAGAAAATCATGAGATTTACTTGTAAAACGAATGCCTATTTTTTGATTTTTTTCTATCGAATTTTCAAAGCGGTTTTTTTTAAGTTCGACGTCATAGGGCATGCCGGAGCACTGTATGGCTATTCCTGAGCCCTTGTGGCCATTTTCTCGAAAAAAACAGCTTTCGATCTTGTTTCTGTTGGAACGGCGGAAGTCGTAGTTTTCTTCCCTGAATAATATTCCAAAGATTCCGTTTGATTCTATTGTACACTTATATAGATGATTGTCAGTGTCGCGATGACCGAAGGAAACACCATATTCTCTGTTATTACTAAAATTACATAATGATACTTGTGCATGGGTTACGCCCCAACAGAAAAAAAGACCTTGATTGTTTCCAGTAGCCGAACAATTTGTAAGGACTGGGCGCTGAGATCCACTTCCTGGATGAAAACCGAGTTCTAAATTATTTAAAGCTTTGCATTCATCAAATCGTATATCGTCACATACTTGAAAGCTAAATCCATCGCCAGAAAAGTCGCGAGAAATTATTCTTTGGTAGGAATGTCGATGGCAGTGTTGAATGAAAAGACCGCCAACATAATTTCCATTGAGTTTTTCATTTTCCGCGGATGAGCCGTCTAATATCAAATCTGAAACAAACACGTCATTTACTTTATAGGCTGTTATAATTGGGAAAATGGAAGAAACTTTAGCCTCTTCGGATAGCCATGCATTTTTCCCGATGCGTTCGTTTAAATGTAAGACATTACCTTCAATAGCTGTTACAGTACGTTTGATGACTTGTAAATCACCTAAATGTTGGCTCTGGATCACAATACCGCAACCTACATTAAAACCACTTGCATCAGAAACCTTAATTTGTTTTTCGTACCAGTCTGCATCGCAAATTAGACTGCTTGAAAAACTTGGTGTTTTATACAGAATTGTATCGTTTCCAGACCCAACAATATTAACTCTATGTTGTAAAATTAATGAGTTTTGCATTTTGTAATGACCTGGTAGGATGCGTAGAGTACCGCCTCCCAATCTAGCTAAGTAATCTAAGCCTGCTTGTAGAGTTTTGTCGTCTTCTCCAGGTATATCCCCGCCAGGTCCTACTGTTAATTCGAGTTTTAGAGCCTCTGTTTGGGGCTGATTATTCCTATTGATATGGTCGTTTTTCAAAGACATGAACATTCCAATTAATAAAATAAAAAATGGTAGATATATTTAAAGGTAATGCTAAAGGTGGACGTAAGCGATTGGGTATTATATATTGGCGTAAAAAGGAGTGGTTATGCGGCTGACCGATGTAGATAAGAGTGCTTTTGAAAATCAAGGTTATTTGTTAATAGAGGACGCATTAACTATTGGCGATATAGATCCTTTAATTAACGAGTATGAAAAATATATAGATGACCGAGCAAAAGAATTATATCGAGCGGGAAAGATTTCAAATTTATTTGAAGAGCAACCTTTTGAAAAGCGTTTAGCTTGTATCTGTAGAGAGTTTGAGAATTTATACCATGAGATGGATATTATGCATTTTCGTGGTAAAGAGTGTTTTAAATTTTTAAGTAATAAAAATTTGATAGATATTGTAGAAGGGCTTGTTGGCCCTGAGATTACTTGTAGCCCGATTCAACATATCAGAGCAAAACTTCCTGAAGGAACAACTCCGAAAGGTGCTGATGCGCATGTAGTACCGTGGCATCAGGATGCAGGTGTTACTTGGGAGGAAGCTGATCCCTATTTTATCTTGACAGTTTGGTTGCCTTTAGTAAACTCAACGGTCGAGAATGGATGTTTAGAGATTATGCCGCGTGTACATGGAGATGGATTGTGGGAGCATAGCAGTAAACCGGGAATAGGGACAACTATTCCTGATGATTTAATGCCCTCGGCTGAATCGTTACTTCTTCCTATGAAAAAAGGGGATGTTTTGTTGATGCATAAGGAAATCCCGCATAGGTCTGGACGCAATGGTAGTGATGGAATCCGATGGAGTATGGACTTGCGTTATCAGGCCACTGGAACTCCGACCGGTAGGCCTTTTCATCCAGAATTCGTAGTTAGAAGCAGTTCCAATCCACAGTCTGTTTTGCAAGAATATGATGTATGGTGTCGCAGATGGAAAAACGCTTTAAAAGATAGTAGAGAATCTGGCGTAAATGCGCATCGATGGGAAGCAGAAATACGTGGTTAAAAAAATATACTGAGTTTTATTATGTATTTGAAATTAGACCGCGCGCGTTTAGATCTATTTATTTATTATTCTTCTGAAGGTTAAATTTATGCGTGGTTTAACATGTTTTCTTGTTCTCGGTATTTGATGCTTCCAGAAATGCTGTGTGCTACCACTCATAATCAGTAAATCTCCGTTGCCAAGATCGTATTCAAGTTTTCCTAAGTCTTTACGAGATTTATGTTTCAAAACGAAACGGCGAGTTCCCCCTAAACTAAGTGATGCAATAATAGGATTTTTCCCTAGCGTTGTTTCGTCATCGGAATGCCATCCCATATTATCCGAGCCTGTACGATAATAGTTTATCAATACGCTATTAAAGTCTAAATCTAATTTTTCCTTTATGGTGTTTCTTATTGTTTGTAATCGAGTTGTCCAGGGAGTTGGGGTTAAATGTTGACCCGAGTAACTGTAATTTGTATTTCTTTCGCCATACCATGCAGAAAGCCGGGGAGAAGCCATTCTTCTGCCGAATATGGTCACATAGTGTTGCTCCCAGGAAATGTTGCTTTGCAAATGTTTGAATAACAAACAAGCTTTTTCCTTAAGAATGAATTCGGGGATTACTTTAATTTCTGCGTCGGTCAGACTGGAGTTCATGTTTTTGCATTTTTATGTAAAATGTAAATTTATTAGGTCAAATTGATTTAATCGTGAATAATTAGTCTTTCATGATATTTCTGGAAAGTTTATTGGACTTCGATTACCGACAAAAGGTGGGCGTAAGAGGTCTCGTTGCAAGTCATTTTGAGCTAATTCCAAGAAAGGACTTAATGAATCTGATGGACCCCAAGCAGAGTAGCCTGGTGAATACTTATATAAAAGAGCCCGTCTTTTGCTCTGACTCTTCCAAGCTCGCGTGCCGTGCACAAGTGCCTCAGTGAAAATTAGCATATCGCCAGCATTTAACGAAGGATTATGTACTAAGTGTGAATCTACGGCAGGAGTATAATTATTTACATTTGATTTGTGGCTTCCGAGCACGCTTATAAACCCGCCATCGTCAGGCTTTACATCTTCAAGAGGATACATGACAACAATTAGTCCGTTCCACATCCGATTATGTGCCCACTGATATTGATGTTCCCCCTGATCTGCTCTAAGACCTCCATGTAGGTTTTCACGCACTTCGGAATCATGTTTCATTTGCAGACCATACGTATGATCCAATCGCATCCAATCGCCAATAATTGAACGTATCACGTCTAATGTCTTTGGGTTGGCCATTAGATTCATAAATATCGGATCTAAGTGTAAGAAAGAGAAGCTCTGGGGGAATTCATTACCTTGATCGGCATTTATTAGACTATTCATTTTGGATATATCTTCAGGTGGAATAAGGTCGCGATAAATTATGAGCCCATTTAGGTCGAATTCGAAAATTTCTTCTTCGGTCATCATGGCTTGTTGACTCCATTTATATGATTATTTTTGGTTATATTATTTTTTCGTATACTCTAATTTATATCGATAGCAGTTTGTATCAAGGTGATTTATTTGGGATAAATGAATGAAACGTAAACAACGCCTAAGGGCGATGCTCGATTCGAACGAATCTGAGATATTTATCGCCACGCAAAGGCCGAATCAAATATATTTACTGGATCACTCTAATCCGGCTAAAGTGATTTCTAGACCCAATTGTTTTGCAATTATATTTGGATTACAAAAAGATATTGTTTTTCCTGGCCTTTGTATATCTAATGCTTGCCGTGATCTTTTAAATAGTTGTACTGTCATAGAAAATAGAATGGGCGAAAAAAGCCCCAATGCCCAGTTGATCGATTTTTTGGGCGGTCATGGTTACAGAAAAATAGTTGTCGATGATCTGTCATTAAGTGAAGAGATCAAAGATGCGATGCCACAATCCACTGTCATATTCCAGGACTTGGGGCGTCTCTTGAGACGTACAAAAGATGAAAGAGATTTGATTGGTTTACGTGAAGCGGCGCGAGTAGCCGACTTGGGAATAATGACAGCATTCTCAATAATTAAGCCTGGTATTTCTTGTGCAGACATTGCAGCAGAAGGTGAGTATGCGATGCGTAAGGCTGGAGCTGAATATGTTAGTATGGCGCCTGCTGTTGGCGGGGGAACATTTTACTTAGATAGTGCTGAAGATATGTCTCGTGTTGTTGCAGAAGGGGACATGGTTTTTGTTGATTTGGCAATAAATGTGCAAGGATATTTGGGAGATATTACCCGTGCTGGTATAGTAGGTCAAGGTACGGCTGAACAAATACTATTACTGGATACAGTAAAAAAGGCCTATTCTGTCGGTCTTAACCAAATTGCGTCGGGTGTAAATGGTGATCGAATATATAGAGAAGTAGTAAAGTGTTTTTCGCAGTATGGGTGGGACGAATATTTCGTTCATCATTTAAGCCATGGTTTGGGCTTAGGGAATGACTTGCCCGTTATTTCAGGAAGTGAATCAGATATTTTAGCTGAAGGCGACGTATTGTCTTTTGAACCAGGTATATACGTGCCAGGGCTTGGGGGAGCGCGAATTGAGAATATGATCCATATAGGAAATCGTAGGATAGAAGAATTGACTCAATGCCCTCTAAATCTACCGATGGCGATATAAGCTTGTATAGAGTTGTATTTGATTTAATCAGGTAACAAGGCTTGGCGGCCTTCGGATGATTGATCATCGATTTTTTATGTGGTCGTCCAATTCTTCAACTTCTTTTATTTTTAAGCCACGAAGTGTCATGCGGTCTGTTACTGGGTTTAGTAAAGGGCTGAAATTTGCCCAACGGTTACCTATGCGCAGGCCTAGTGGAACTTTTAAATTATTTTCTTTCTTAGAAAAAGCTTGCATTTTTTTTTCAGCAAAAGCATTTAGTCTTACGGTAACAATTTTTGTGTTATCTTCTTGTTTAGAGCTTGCATTAAAAGCTAAGAAATTCCATTCCGTTAAAAGGGGACTGTCGGAAACGATGTAAATGTCTGTTTTATTATCCGTACGCTGAACTCGTATTGTATCCCATTCGCTAAAAACCTTTCCGTCAAAGTCGGATAATAATCTCGCTTCGTGGATCTGGAGACTAAATGAATCGGATGTGGTTTTTTCATTGCAACTACTAAAAATGGCGAGTATGAGAAATAAGAATTTAAAACATTTCATTCTATAGCCTCCATTTGGTTAATCTGTTCCTCCCCAAGCGAGAGCTCCCGCTTCTTTCTTTGTCAATGAAAGATTATTCGATTTTTTATCTGCAAATTCTGTTTCTAATGAATTTCTCAATAGGGATAGTAATGATGTGAGACACTCCGTTGTCAATAGCTGTTTACGAAATTTCGATGTGCGAGGTAGTTGTTTGAAATACAGACCTAAATGTTTGCGCGTCTCAAAAATACCAATACGCTCTCCTTTGAACTTTGTCATCAATTCCAATTGTTGACATGCTAATTCAATACGTTCGCGGAGGCTAGCTGTGTCTCGTCCAGAAAAAATCCAAGGATTTGCCATAGCTGCTCGGCCTATCATAACAGCGTCACAATTGGTTACAGTTTTCATCCGAATTGCATCGGCAATGGAAAAAACGTCTCCATTACCAATAATGGGAATTTCTGCATTTTCCTTAGCACGAGCTATCCATTCCCATTGAGCTTCACCTTTGTATTTTTGAACAACTGTCCGTGCATGAATAGCTACTGCTTTCGCTCCAGCGTCTTCGCATCGTTTGATTACTTCGAGAATGTTAATATTGTCATTATCCCAACCTATTCTTGTCTTTACTGTCACAGGAACTGATACAGCAGAAACCATTTGAGAGACAGCCCGGTATAACTTATCCAAATCTTTTAGATAGGCGGCACCGCTACCGCGTTTAACAATTTTAGGAACTGAACAGCCGAAGTTTATATCAACTATTTGAGCTCCGAGCCGTTCGAATTCACAACCACCTTTTGCGAGGAGTTCTATATCGTTTCCATAAATCTGGGCTGATAGCGCCGAAATGCCGGTTTTCTCATAAATTGATGCATCGGAAAAATCGAGCATCTGTAAATCTCTCTGTGATGCTGTGTGAATTGATCTGCAATTTATGAACTCAACACCAACAATTTTTGCACCTAATTGAGCGCAAATGAGCCTGAATACCCAGTTGCCAACACCAGCCATGGGAGCCAACGTCAAAATGGGAGTTTTTTCGTTGAAAGGTGAAAAGGTTAGGTTTCCAATTCGCATGTCTCAATGAGCCGTCATAGGTTTGTAATCTTTTTCTGTAATTTAGCTGCCAATTCCTTCTCTTTTTCGGCTTCAGCTATAAGCCCTTTTCTTTGGTAGAACATGGATAAACTTGTGTGAGCTAAGAAGTCGCCAGGATTATATTCGACGGCATGTTTAGCGTATTTCAAGGCGGAGTCGAAATCTTCTAATTTTTCGTAACAATGAGCCATGGCTTGATAGACATCACCATAGTCAGGTTTAATGAGAATGGCTTCTTTAAACTCATTTATGGCCCCGTTAAAATCCTGTTGCACAAATTTACTCATTCCAGTCTTATAAAATGATATGGCTTGCTCTTGGCTCATTAGAATGATCTCCATGATCCTGGTTTCTATTAATAAAAATCTGTCATAAATGTAAACTTTGAATCTTATTTTGACCAAATATACATTATTTGCCTGAATCATAGATAATGTGTAAAATCCGTTCACACAGTTTATAGTATCAAAATACTAATTGTAACAGGGGGCGTAATGTTTGTAATTAGCATCCTATTTTTTAGCTGTACAGTAATTTCATTCGCCCAGTCGTATGAAAAGTTTGAGTATATAGAGAGTATTAATCCTCTCTGCTATGTTGCCCAACGAGCTACAGGAGATATAGAAATTGATGGAAAATTAGATGAACCGTCGTGGCAGCGAGCTGAATGGACGTCATTGTTTGTAGACATAGAGGGTGATATAAGGCCCAAGCCACGATTGAAAACCCGCACAAAAATGATATGGGATGATCATTATTTCTATATCGCAGCCGACTTAGAGGAGCCACATCTTTGGGCATCTATCAGGGATCGAGATGCAGTCATTTATCGAGATAACGACTTTGAGGTTTTTATCGATCCGGACGGGGACACACATCTCTATTACGAATTTGAGATTAATGCTTTTGGAACCGAGTGGGATTTACTTTTACCGCGGCCGTATCGAGATGGAGGATTATTCATCAATGCTTGGAATATAGAAGATCTTAAAACAGCTGTTAAGGTTTGGGGCACAATAAACGATCCATCGGATTTTGATGAAGGTTGGTCGTTGGAAATAGCTTTCCCTTGGAAAGTTTTACAACAAGGAAACAATCGAAGAGTCAAAGCAATAAAGGGACAAATATGGCGTGTAAACTTTTCCCGTGTACAATGGGAACTTGATACAGTGGAAGGTTTGTATCAAAAAGAACAAGGTAAGCCAGAAGCTAACTGGGTGTGGTCTCCCCAAGGATTAGTTAATATGCATTATCCCGAAAAATGGGGGTATGTTTTATTTTCTGAAACAAAAGTGGGAGAAGCCATACCGCACTTTGAAAAACCTAGAACTGAAACGGCAAAGGAGATTTTACGATCTATTTATTACAGAGAAAAGGAATTTTTTTTAGCTAATGGTTTCTATACGATGAGTATGGATTCACTAGGTATCGATACTCCAATAATACCGGATTTTATTTGGCCACCCCGAGTGGTAACCTCCGATTTTTCGTTCGAAGCATCTATTCAAGAAGTGATAGATATTGAAGAAGATGGATCAATAAACCACTGGCACATAACTTCTGACGGACGAATAACTAAGCGCTGAGCTCTCGATTCTAATGGGTGACCATTTTCCAATTGTGAGAATTCTCGTTCAGATTCTTTACTTAAAATGGTTACTCAAATGTCACTGTTGAAAATTCAGATTTGTTATGTATCTTATTTCAAGACTTCGTTGGGGGTGGCTTACCTAGCCTGAGAAAAAACCCTTTGAACCTGAACTGGATTGTGCCAGCGTAGGGAAACGGAAGAGAGCAAATATTAGTCTCTCTCGGCCGACTTCGCTACGAAGTGCGGCTTTTTTTTAAGGGAAAAAGAAATGTATAGACTCATGTCTTTAGTGTTTTTGTTAACGGTATCTGCTCAATCGATAACGATTAAAGGAATCGTAAAAAGCGAAGAGACTGGTCTTCCTATTTCTGGGGTTGTTATTGATGCGGGTGAAATTTATTCTGTAACGGGAAAAGATGGTCGATTTACGTTGGATGTGCGAGATGTGGATATGTTGCGGGTCGAAAAGATCGGCTACGAAAGAAATATTATCGAGCGAGCGGATTTTGAAAAAGATCTTCAAGTTTTGCTAAAAATAGACCCGTTCTTGTTATCAGAGGTGGTAGTTGAGAGTAACTTTATCGAAAAATCATTACGCGAGATTGCGTCAAGTTTGAGTATAAGAAGTGGAGAGAAGGTGGAATCTTTTGGTGGGGCACGATTGGAACACGTGATTGAATCTGTGCCGAATGTAAGTAGGGCTGGAGGCACTTCCCGTCCACGATATCTACAAATAAGAGGAATAGGTGAGAGAAGTCAATACGCTGGTGAAGGGCCACCTAATTTTGCTGTAGGCTATCATCTGGATGGGATTGATTTGAGTGGTTTGAGTGCTGGTGGCATGTTCGATGTAAAACAAGTTGAAATTTTTCGTGGTCCTCATTCAAGCGTTTTTGGACCAAATTCTTTAGCCGGAACAATTAATGTAAAGTCTGCTGATCCATCCTCGGTTTTATCAGGGAAAGTCAGGTTGGATGGCGGAAGCGACGGACTGTTAAGTAGCGAAATAGTTTTAAATACACCACTGAATCATAAAGCGTCCGTTCGCCTTGGTTATCAGAATAGCTATTCGAATGGGTTTCGGTCGAATAAGTTTTTGGATCGAGATGACACGAACAAACGACACGAAGAAATTATTCGTTTTAAGGGAAAATATTTAAGTAGTGGTGGGATTGCTTACAATATGACTGTTATTGGTATGAATGCCGACAATGGTTATGAGATGTGGTCTCCAGATAATAACAAAGAACTACATACATTTGCTAATCAAATAGGCAGTGACGACTTGCAGTTAAAGGCGGTGGCATTGCAGACCGATTGGCCAGTGTTGGAAGATAGGCTTCATTTAGTATCAATCTCTACCTTGCTTCAAACAGAAATGGAGTATAGCTATGATGGTGATTGGGGGAATGACTCTTACTGGTTATCTAATCATGGTCATGATCCGAGTGAAGAAGGTTGGAAGTATGAGTATTTCGATAAGACGTCGCGCACTCGTGAGGTAGTTAGCCAAGAATTTCGATTAAGGTTCCTTGAGGTAGATGAGTGGAACATTATTTTCGGGACTTATTTAAAAAAATTACAAGAATCAGACGAAGCTAATGGATACTTGTTCAGTGGATTAGTATCATCTCTGGATGCAAAGTTTGAAAATAGTAATATTGCCGTATATGTTGCTGCGGATCGATTGATTACACCGAATACTTCCTTGGTAGTCAACAGTCGTTTCGAGCGAAGCGGGCTTAACTATACGGGCGAAACAAATAGCCATAATTTACCACTTGAGTCTGATTTTAATGACTGGTTTTGGGGTGGTAATGTATCGCTGGTAAAAAATATAGATTCTGATAAATCTATTTATTTTTCTCTATCACGTGGGTATCTTCCCGGAGGTATAAATCAGCATCCCAATTTAAATTTAGACAATCGATTGTATGATCCTGAATATATGACTAATATGGAGATCGGATATAAATGGATAACATCTGATTTTTCGATTCAGTCTTCAATGTTTCATGCGTTTCGATCTGAGCAACAAGTTAGTTTGTCCACTCAACAAGATCTTGGAGATCCTAATAGCTTTTTCTATTATCGCTCTAATGCTGCTAATGGTACAAACAGTGGTATTGAAATAGAGTCGGGTTATTCGCTTACCACTAGTTTACGAGGTCGACTCTCATATGCTTTCTTAAGTAGTTATGTGAACTCTTTTAAATATGACTTGAGGCCAAATCAGTTCGAATACTCTGGCGACCGTGAAACTGCTCATGCGCCTAAGCATCGAATACATTGTGGAATAGAATGGTCAGATAACGATGGATTTTCTGCAGAATTGGCTGGCACTTATACGTCAGATTTTTATTTTTCCGACAGCCATAATCAAAAGTCCGATCCGTATAGTCTTGTTGATGGGAGTGTGGGTTATATGATGGGGAAATATCAAATAGAGGGATGGATTCGGAATATTTTTAATGAAAGATATGCCACTCGAGGATTCTTTTTTGGATTGGAACCACCTGATTATCCGGAAAAATTATACAAAAGCTATGGCGATCCCCGCCAAGTAGGCTTGCGTGTTACGAAAGAGTGGTAGAAGATTGTTCTTTTTCATTATGTGTGTGCAGAAGAACCATAAGAGTAGATAAGTCGGCTGGAGAAATCCCTGAAATTCGAGATGCTTGTCCTATTGTTTGTGGCCGGATATTAGAAAGTTTCTGTCGGCCTTCACTTGAAATGTTAAGTGATTGGCTAGAGAAATCAAAATCGTCTGGTATGCTGAGAGATTCTAACCGGTCCATTTTTTCTACCTGAGCGTATTGTCGCTTTATGTAGCCGTCATATTTTATTTCAGCTTCAATCCTTTCCTCAGCATCTAGGTTAAGTGAGTCTGTAGAGGGTGATAGTTGTCTAATATGTTCGTAGCAAATCTGGGGGCGACGTAAAAGATCAGCTAACGAAGTTGCTTCTCGTAACGGACTTGTACCAGCACCTTGTAGTATTTCTTTTGAATGTTCATTTGGATGAAGACGAACATCACTTAGTCGCTGCAACTCTTTTTTTACTTTTGCTTGTTTCGATTTAAATTCATCCCATATATGGTCACTAATAATTCCAAAATTTCTACTAAATTTCATAAGTCGTTCATCGGCATTATCTTCGCGTAGAAGTAGTCGATGTTCTGCTCGAGACGTAAATATACGATATGGTTCCTGCGTTCCTTTGGTTACTAGGTCATCAATTAATACGCCTATATAAGCGTCTGCTCGGCCGAGTACAAACGGCTCTTCGTTCCTTGTTTTCAATACAGCATTTATTCCTGCAATAATTCCTTGAGCACCTGCTTCTTCGTATCCTGTTGTTCCATTTATTTGTCCTGCAAAGAAAAGATTCTCCACAATTTTTGTTTCCAAATGAGGAAGAAGCTGGGTCGGTGGCGCATAATCGTATTCTACAGCATAAGCAGGGCGCATAATTTCTGCTTGTTCCATACCCGGAAGAGTGCGAACAATAGATTGTTGAAGTTCTTCGGGTAGGCTCATGGATAAGCCATTGATATAGTATTCCAACGTTCTTCTACCTTCTGGTTCAACAAAAATCTGATGCCGGTCTTTATCAGAAAAACGAACGATTTTATCTTCTATAGAAGGGCAGTAACGAGGTCCTACACCCTCAATCCGACCGCTATACATTGCGGAGCGTTTCAGGTTGTCTGCAACCAATTGATGTGTTTTATCCTGGGTATAAGTGATCCAACATGGGAGTTGTGACTGCGTAATCGAAGGGGTAGCATAGGAAAATGGACGAGGGTGTTCATCTCCTGGCTGAATTTCCATACCCGAAAAATCCAGTGTTCGTCCATTAACACGGGGGGGAGTACCTGTTTTTAATCTACCAATTTCAAAGCCGATAGCTGTAAGACCTTCGGAAGCTTTTTCCGCAGAAGGGTCACCGGCTCGCCCGGCTTTATAGGAAAAATCTCCAACATGAATTTTTCCTCGTAAAAAAGTCCCTGTAGTCAAAACAACACTTCGACCAAGATAGACTATGCCACCTTTCACTCCAACTCCTTCAACTACCTTATTTTTTACCTTAAGCGACTCCATGAGGCCCTGTCGAAGGTCTAAATTCTCCTGCTGTTCACAGGCATATTTCATTTCAAATTGGTAATCTTTTTTATCTGCTTGAGCGCGAGACGCCCGTACGGCAGGGCCACGACTTGTGTTCAGTCTTCTAAACTGGATGCCAGTTCGATCAATGTTGAGAGCCATTTGTCCGCCAAGAGCATCAATTTCTTTTACCATATGCCCTTTTCCAATGCCACCTATCGCAGGGTTGCAAGACATCTGTCCAATTGAATCGATATTCATTGTTAACAATAGGGTTTCGGCTCCCATACGTGCTGCGGATAGTGCTGCTTCAATGCCCGCATGACCACCACCAACCACGATCACATCATATTTTTTATCGTAGGTATTCATTTATCCACTATCTTGATCTTCTGAAATTTTGAAATTGACATATTTTTTTGGTGAGTTTTTTAATATTTGTGTAACTAATTACCCATCTATAAGTGTTCTGTTTATAAATTCAGTAATTTCTTCTATACTATTTAATTCTGTAAACAGTAGACTCATAGCAATTCTGCGCGTTAGATCAGTTACGTGCGGATCTTCGAAATAAACAGGGTTACGGCCATCAGTAGCTGCCAAGAGCATACACCCTAGGTCACGCACAGCAGGTTTTTCAATTTCCTCAGGTTTTTTCTTAGAAAAGCTCAGATCGAAATAGCCTTTCCAAAATACATTAATGGCCTCTAAATATGCCGCTTTTTGCAAGCTATTTTGTATTGCTTTTACACACATATCTGCGGCGTAAAAACCAAGATCGAAACTAGGATGTCCATAATGAGCGGTTGCAAAGTCAACTAAGTATAATTGCCCACCGTTGATCCAAACGTTTCTTGGACGTAAATCACCTAATACGAGACAATATCCGTCCTTTTTTAGTCGTTTCGTTTGTGCTTTTATGGCTTTGTTAAGATCAGGGAAATTTTTAACGACATGATCATGATTTGGTTCAATCCGTAACTGTTCAAAAGCTTTCGTGTCCTTAAAAAGCGCTTTGATTTGAGACTGGTCTCGTGTTTCATTATGAACAGTAGCTAAAAGTTCTCCGCATTGGCTCGCGATTTGTAAATCGATTTTTCCCTCTGCCAACTCAGATTCCCATAGGACGGCATTTTTAGGTGGGGCGGTAGTAATGGATATATAGTCAGTTCGATCTTCAACAATTGGCTCTGGTATTACCTCTGGCGGTAAAAATTGTCGAAGGACTTCAATGCAATTTACTTCGGTAAATACACGTTTTCGATCAATGCTCCAACGATCCTTCGTTTGTGTTCGGGCAAATGATTGTTTAATTATCCATGATTGACTTGGAGAAGAGACATAATAAACTCGGTTTTTTGTACTATCCCCGAGAGTTTGAACTCGAATAGGAGTTCCGCGGACAATCAGTTTTTTTCGTTGTAGATAACCCGAGAGTGCTTTTTTTTCCAGATTCATCTAGAATAATCTCTTTCTATTTTAATATCGGGGCTATTCGCAGAGTAGCTTCGTCTACTTGCTTATCAGCATGATATGAGGAACGAACTAATGGTCCAGATTCAATATATTTAAAATTGCGGTTAATTGCGTAATTTCGCCAATATTCAAATTCATCTGGATGCACGTAACGTTCAACTGGAACGTGTTCAGGAGAAGGACTTAGATATTGACCTAAAGTAAGAATTGCACAGTCTACGGATGCTAAATCGTCGATAGTTTTCTGAATTTCTTTTTCTGATTCTCCGGCTCCCAACATCATACCCGATTTTGTCGGAGCACCGCATGTTGATCTGGCAGCTCGGTCTAAAAGTTCGAGAGACCGGGCATATTTGGCCTGTCGTCTCATTTTGTAGTACAATCTTGGGACTGTTTCAATATTGTGGTTTAAGATGTCAGGCTTAGCATCCAGAACGGTTTGTAAGGCTTGCCAATTTCCTTGAAAATCAGGAATAAGTACTTCTACTGATGTTTCGGGACAACGTATATTGATGGCTTCAATGGTAAGAGCAAAAATCTTAGCCCCGCCGTCCGGGAGTTCGTCTCGATTGACTGAAGTAATCACGGCGTGCCGTAGATTCAAATGAGCAACAGCATCAGCTACTCGCTCCGGCTCTTCATCGTCTAACCAGGTTGGTCGTCCAGTTTTGATTGCGCAAAATCCACAACTGCGAGTACAGACGTCTCCCAGAATCATAAAGGTAGCGGTCCGATTTCCCCAACACTCACCAATATTTGGACAATGAGCACTTTCACAAACAGTGTTCAGCCTTTTTTCTGAGACTAAACGTTTAATATCTGTATAGTTTCGGTTCCCCGGAGCTTTGGCTTTCAACCACGGTGGTAGTCTCCGCCTATTGTTTGCCACGAATTCTGAAGTGTTTTGCATAGCATAATTGTTGCGTTAAAAAGACGAAAAAAGATATAAATTAAAATAGGTGTGATTTATGGCATTATCAAGGCGCGAGATGCTGATAAAAATCTATTTTTTTCTATCTCATTCTGATAGATTTACTCATTTTCTTCGGAACATGCGTTTTATGACCCAGTAGTACAACATGAGAGTGGGGATTAATTTCGTACTGCGATGGACAATTGATTGGAGGATTGTCCAAGATCGCTCCGGATCTATTGGACCATATACTCCAGGCTTAACATCAAATAGTATAAAAGGGGTGGGTATTGCCAATAAGATATAAATAAAAATTAAATTTTTTTCCTCATACCTTATATAAAGGAAAATTACTATTGGTAAAAGAAATACGTAATGATGTTCCCACACATCTTTGTAAATTAGAAAAAAAGTTATTGTCCAGAGACTGATGTGTAATTCCGGGTATTTTGCGTAACTGTATTTTGCTGTGACAAAATTGATAATACAGAATAGCAATGGTATGGAGTAAATTAACGAACAAAATAATAAAGGTAACTGTTGGACGTGACTTAATTGGCTTAATGGAAAGTTGTTAATTTTTGCAGATATAGAAATTAACAGACCTAGGAGACCAAAGTTTCCCGCGTGAGTTAAAGCACCTTTGAACTGTGTTGGAGACAGATTTGTATGCAAAAAATTTTTAAACGAATCAGGATCTAAATAAAAAAAAGGTAGACACAAGATACATACGAAAAAAAGTGTAATAACCGAAACATACCAGCGTTTAAGAAATACGAATACCGGTGCAAGAATTAATGTGTTAGGCTTAATTAGGATGGCAATTGCCCATAATATTCCGGTATGGATAAAATTATGATTGCGAAGGCTCCCTATAATTAAGAATAGGATGGAACATGCCCAAAAACTGACTTGCCCCATGTAGAGTTCAAGAAAAAATGGGGAAAACCCTAGCCACATAAAAATCGCATGAGTTCGAATTTTAGTGTTTGATGTCCAAAGATAGGTCATGTATATGTTGACCAGCAGTAAAACTTCACTAATAGCAATGTGGATATAATAGGCTGTTAATAGGGAAAACTTCGCATAAAATTGACCAAAGCAATAGGCGAATAAGGGAAGGTAACGATAGCCGAAAGCTCCCTTTACATCGTAGATACTGCTGCCATTAGAAATTGCTTTTCCTGCAAGATAAAATATGCCAAAATCGAATCCCCGTTGGGTATGCGAAGAGTCGTTAAAGAATAGGCGTAAAACGTCGTTAGATAGTGAGTACAAGAATATTATATGTAACGATATTCCCAGTCCAATCAGGAGTTGGTCAGATCTTGATACTTTTGGCACTTTGGTTTCGTGGCGCTAGGGAGCCTGGATTGCCGAGTCAAGGTCATTTTTGTTCTTTTCAATATTTAGCCCTATCTCTTCAACAGAAAACCATTTTTCGAATTCTGTATTGTCAGAAATTAGATCTCTGGCTTGTTGAATTTGTTTGTCCTCTTCCACGTTAAAAAATTCGGCAGACTTTACTCCGAAAGATTTCTCGAGAATGGCATAGGTAAGACGCCATAAAATTAATTCTTTGTTTTCTTCCCAATGACGTTCTTCTACCTGGTCAATTTTTTTAATTAAGACTTTGATCGTTTCTTCTAGTTCTGAGTATTCTTCTTCTGCCATTTCGTTAAGCTCTTCAATATGAGCTTGAGCTTCGCTTACATAATCAAATTCACGGTCTGTGGCAAAAGACCTAAATTCGGTGAATGTTTCCGAGTTAGCTCTAAACTCTCTGGTAATATCGGGATGATTTACTCGGTATTGGCGCGCATAGTAAAAGAATTGATTGTTAAGATCAGAGAAACCGTTTAATTGCCACCATAATCGATTACCCTTACGTATTATTCCTTCTACATCAGGCGTAATTCCACCGCCTCCACGTACAATACGGTTTAGTAGTAAAGTTCGAAACTCTTCGGGCGGTTCATTTACAAGAGTAGAATCTTTGCGCATTCGTTTGTCGATAGAGCGTCCAGAAGGAGTATGCCATGCAGCCATAGTGAGCTTAAGTTCGGAATGTTCGTTAATAGGAATCACCTGTTGTACTGAACCTTTACCTACAGTCGTCGATCCGATCACTATACCACGGTCCCAATCCTGTATTGCTCCGGCTACAATTTCTGATGCAGAAGCAGATTGACTGTTGACAAGAACTATCAGAGGCTCTTCTGCAAACAAAGCCGAATTAGATGTCTCATATATAGTTGTATCTTGAAATGCTCGGCCAGCGGTATAAACCACTAATCTATCGGTTGGTAAAAACAGGTCAGCTATATCTACGGCTTCATTCAAAAACCCTCCGCCGTTTCCACGTAGATCTAATATTATGCGCTTCATACCTTCACTTCTTAGAGACAGAAGAGCATCTTTCAATTCAATACTGCAACCTCTCTGAAATCGATCCAGTTTCACGTAACCAGTTTTATCTGGAAAGAGTTTCTGCACCGCAACGCTGCTCATTTGAACTTCTTCTCGGACGACTGATATATCAAGCGGGTGATCATGGCCAGCTCTCTTTAGTGTTAGTGTCACGGAAGTTCCCGGTTCGCCTCGCATTCGATCGGCGGCGTCACCCGCATCCATTTCCCGCGTTGATTCACCGTTAATTGCTAAAATTAAATCACCTGAATGTATACCTGCTCGCGCTGCTGGAGTATCGGAATGTAATAAACTCCAAACAGCTATAGCGCTATCAGGGTAAACTACTTGAATTCGGAAACCTAATCCACCGTATTTACCTTGTGTTTGGATATTGAAATTATCCAGATTTCGCGTCTCTAAAAATACAGAATAGGGGTCAAGAACCTGCATCATTCCCGCAATTCCGAATCTAATCAACGTGTCTGAAGGGGTATGGTAATAGGCTGAATCGTCTAAACTCTTAGCTACCTGCATAAGGGTTGTAAACCGATTTGCTAGTTCTTTCCTGGGATGAACGGATTTCGGCATACTCTCAGTGCTGATATCGAATTCGGATGCTGGATCCATTGCAGCAAAAAAACCGCGCGCAGCCGCTTGCATAAGTGTATCAGGAGTCAATTCTTCAAAGTAGTACTCATGAATACGTTGTGCAACGGGCCACAACACCTCTTTGTAATCTTTCTCAACGTTTTGAGCGGCTACATTCGAACCTACAGCTATGAGGATTACGATATAATAGTTAGTAAACAATTTTTGGGTCATTTTCCCCACTTATAATCCAGGTTAAAATTACGTGTCGTGATAATAAGTTCACTCCTGTGGTTCGTCAATGATGTCGTCGCCAAACTTTGGCTAATCCGTAAAGAACCAAATTAGATATGCACTTTTGATATCTGTGGATATGTGAGAAAAGTAGAGGGCCGTCTCCACCAGTAATGACAGACCACGTTGGAGTTGAAACGGATTGTGCCAAACGTTCACCGAGCCCATCTATCATTGACGCTGTTCCGTATAATACTCCAGAGCGAATTCCTTCCGGAGTATTAGAAGCAGGTAGGGAAGGATTTTTTTTCAAGTCAATGTCTGGTAAGAGACTCGTGTTTGATGTGAGTGCCTGACTCATCAACTTGAGACCTGGTGCAATTGTACCACCCAGATAGGTTCCGGAAGAATCAACTAAGTCGACGGTAACTGCTGTTCCAGCGTCGGCAATCACAACGGAGTGTTTTTGTGGTGCAATTTCAAAGGCAGCTGTCGCAGAGAGCAGGCGATCAATGCCTGCATGTTCTGGAGGATAATAGTCAATGACTATTCCTAAATCCCAAGTGCTATCGACTTGCTTGGCAGCAATTTTATTTTGGGAGCAATAGTGAACAAAATTGCTACCTAAACCTTTTACGACGGAAGATATCAAGGCGGCTGATATTCGTTTGTCGAGGGAGTTATTTTTTATGAACTCACTTACCGACATTTCATGGTCGCCATAATTGATTTGCCTAGTTGAAATTGTCTTCTTTGAGATAAGTAGAGATTCTTCAAATAATGCTAAGTCAATATTAGTGTTTCCGATATCGATTGCTAGTAGCATTTCAGAAAGGTTGTTTTGTTTGACTACTAAGTGGGTTTCTCATAGTTTTTTCTTCCGTATTACAACTGAAATTGTATTTATAAAAAGGTTTTTATGCAAGAAAGTCGTACGACATTTATGATTGTTCCGGCTAATGGCGGAGCAGTGCGTGAGTATCGCTTGGGGAGAATTGTCGTTTATGTATTTATGGCTGCACTGGTGTCCGTTTCAATATTGTCAATGTTTTTCACCTATGGTTATTTCAAGAAATTGGAGCAGGAGACTTTAACAGATCTATTGCTTACCGAACAGGAACGTTTAGAAAAGGAGTTACATTTAAAGGATACTCAAGTTGCTGAGATAGAAAAAATTTTAGAGAGACTTATTGAGGATGATGAGCGATTAAGAGATTACCATATGATGGAATCTTTTTCTGAAGAAATGCGGAGAGGAGGAATAGGAGGAACTGAGTTGAGTGGAGACTTTTCGCA
>MDTA01127966.1_pt1 | contig 31229 bp, 34 predicted proteins | sample 811151 | NCBI WGS metagenome assembly MDTA01 (sample SAMN05326648, study PRJNA326480) | marine metagenome | isolation source: seawater | place: Indian Ocean: South | collected 2010
ACGCCTTCGTTGGCGATGCGCTCCAACCAACGATGAACCAGGGTACCGGTATGCCGTGCGGTCTCGCCTGCCCAGTCGAACTCGAGTTCTGGTGTGGCGTCCTCTTCGCTTTCGGTGTCCGGCGCCGCAGGAGGCTGAATTGGGTACGTGTTGAGCCAGGCATCCGTGACGCGTCGTAGTGACGGTCTCGCGTGCTCCGGCGCATCGGCTCGTATCTGATCATCCGCGCCGCGATTGGCGTAGTCCTCCGCCACTGCTGGCCACAATCGTGCCAATAGAGAGCCGCGCGCGGGCACACAGGGGGCTTGTTCCGAATCACTCCACGTGGTGTGGCCGAGCAAGTGCAGGTTGACGCGGGCGCGCGTGGCACCGACGTAAAGCAAGCGAGCGGACTCTTCCTCTTCCAGCGCGGTGTGTTCGTGATAGATGAGATCGAACAGTCCGGAATCCTGGTCGTCGATCGAAACGGGTGCGATCAGTAATTCCGGGCGGCCACCTTCACCCGCGCGTTCGCTCCAGGCGAGCAGTGGTTTTGATCGAGGCGGGGGCCGACGACCAAGCGAAGGCAGAATGACGGTGTCGAACTCAAGTCCCTTGGCCTTGTGCATCGTCATGACCTGCACCGGGTTGTCTGTTTGTGCGTTGGCCGGCGCAAACAACTTGCCAAGCTGGCGCTCGAAACGTGCCAAATCCACAACAGCGCCCGCGAACTCCTCGCGGCGCAGACATTTCAGATAAGCGTTCGCATCATCGAGTTCCGCCGCATTGCGTGCACATGCGGGCCCACCAAGTTGTTGCCACAGACGTTCAACAACAAGGGCGAGTGGCGCGGCGCGAAGCGACCCACGGGCAACGCGGAACGCGTTGTGTGTACGCGCAAGACGCGTGCTGGTCTCCGGCGGGAGTGATACCAGTACCTGCGAGTCGAGTTGTTCTCCAGCCAACTGCATCCACGCGTCCGAAGGCGTGTTCTGGTCGCCGAACAACGCGTGGAATTCGGCGATGCGAAGGCCGCACCAGGGTGCACGCAGGACGGCAAGCCAGGCCGTCTTGTCCGCTGGTTGTGTCAGCGCGCGGAACAACGCGTGCAGATCGTGGACGGTTTGCCGTCCTACCAGCGACTCTGCTTCGACCGCCTGAAACATGATGCCCGCTTGTTTCAGGTATGGCAGCAACTCCACCAGATGGCTGCGCGCGCGCACCAGAATGGCAATGCTGCCCTCCGGCGATCGTGTTTGTTCGGCACGCAGGATGTCTGCGACCGCAACAACCTCGGCCTCGATGGTGTCGCCGCGTTCATGGGATACCTGCGGATAAATGTTTACCTTGGCATCATCGATAGGTGCGACGAATGCGTCAGCGTCCGCGTAGGCGATGCGTCCACGCTCGGCGTCATCAGTCTCCGGAAACACGGTTGCGAAGGTCGCGTTGACCCATTCGACAATGGCGGGCGCCGAACGAAAGTTGGCGCGCAACCGCAACGCAACCAGCGGCACGTCGCCGATGCCTGAGCGCTGCGCTTCCAGAAAGTTGCCGACCTCCGCTTGCCGGAAGCGGTAAATGGACTGCATCGGATCGCCCACGATAAACAACGTTCGTCCATCGTCTGACTGCCAACCCGCCGTCAACTGTGTTAACAGTCTGACCTGGGCGCGTGAGGTGTCCTGGAACTCGTCAATAAGAATGTGTGCCAGGCGATAGTCGAGCGCCAGGGTTAACTCGGACGGCTGGTCCGCGTGTCCCAGCCCGACGATCGCGCGCGTCTGCAGTTCCGCAAAATCTGTGTGTCCGCGGGCGGAGAATTCGACTTGCAAGTGTGCTGCCGCAAGCTTCAGCAAACGCATTAACGCGCTGAGGACGCGCCACTCGTGTTCGGAGTATTGCGGCGTTGGCAACAGCGCGGCCCGGCGCAACGCCGTCGGCCCGTCATCCAGCGCTGCCAGCCTCGCGGCAACGTCGACCACGCGTTGCTTCAGGGTGCTGTCGCGGTCGGCCATGACCCCGACACGACGATCAAACTGCTTGCGGACCGCGGCCACCTTTGCACGTGTCAGGAACAGCCAGTCCAGTGCCTGCCAATGCTCACGCTGCAGTTCGCTGGCAGCCACCGTCGGGCCTATGCTCCGCAATGGGTGATCAGCTCCGACGCCATCCAGGTTGGCCGCGCATTCACGTCCTACATTCAGCATCTCGGTGAGTACGGCACCGGGCAACGCGCGTGCACACGCCTGCAACTGGCTGTGCACCAGTTGGCCAAGTGCCACTTCAAAATGCTGGCGGGTGGGCGCGAGTAGGCCGCTCAGATGTGGCAACCATTGTTCGCGCTGCGAAAGCATGTCGCGCAACATGCGCGCGGCACGGTCCATGTCGCCTTCGAGGTGAGCGAGCAACGTCGCAACATCGTCGCCGTGGTCTCGATCCTCGAGGTCCAGCGCTGCTTCCGCAGCCGCGAGGTAAAGCTCCGTCGCATCCTCGATCACGTCGGGCATGGCCCCCATATCCGTCAGCAGCGGCAATTGCTGGACCAGCTCGGCGCACAGACTGTCGATCGTCTGTACGCGCAGGCGCGCGGGCGTGGAGATCAGCGACCAGCGTTGTCGGGCGTCTTGTTTGAGCGCTCCCGCCGCGAGTTCCCAGGTGCTGGCCCTGTGTGCGTCCGCGGGTTTTTCATGGTCGCGCGCCAGCACCATGGCCTCGATGATGCGGTTACGCATCTCGGCCGCCGCTTTGCGGGTGAACGTGATCGCGAGGATGGCTTCCGGTTCTTCAACCTCGCCCAGCAAGCGCAAAAACCGCTGCACCAGGAGTTCCGTTTTACCGGACCCGGCCGGCGCCTGCACGATATAGGATGCGTTGCCGGTGACGGCGACGGTACGGGCAACAGCGTCGCTCGGGTGCCGCGTCACGAGCTGGACTCGTCGATGCGGCAGGCAGCACGCAAGTGGCAATAAGCACAGGTGCCGGGCCCATGAGAGGGTGCAACCACAGCGAGTCCGTCACCAATCTCCCCTGCAAGCTCAGCCAGCTGTTGCTCCCAAGTTGCGACCGTGGTTGCCCACGCGTCGGCATCCAGGCTCTCGACGCTGCGTCCGGAACGTGGCACGTACTCGGCACTACGCGTCACACCGGCAAAACGTTTGCTGCTCGTGCGGACCTGCGCCAGTAGTGCGGCGCCAACGGCTTGTTTCTGACTGACCGCATATAACGGCACCTGTGGTTCGGCAAGGCGGTCGTTGCTCCAGCCGCTGGTGCTTACCGAACCGGACTTGTAGTCGATCACAATCAACTGACCGTCGGCGGCCTGATCCACGCGGTCAACCCGGACATTCACGCTGAAAGGCCCGAGATCCAACAGCATCGCCGACTCCTGCGCGAGGACCGAGAATGGTGTAGTCCGCTTGCGCTCATAGTCCAGCCAGCCATCTATCAAACGACGCAGGCGCGCGGCTTCCACGGTGCGATAACGTTCCGCCTGAAGCGCACCGCTGCGTCGCGCCTGCTCGGCCAGGGCTCTTTGCACTGCTGCGTTAACGACCTGGTCGACCTCCGTATCGGAACGGCTTTGCAATACCGATGATGTCTGCAGTTGTTCCCACGTCAGCTCCAGCGCCCGGTGCAGTAATGTCCCGGCATCGCGCCGGTCGAGCCCGAGGCCCGGCGTGTCTTCGCGCGTAATGGTCAGCCGATGGACGGCGTAGGCTCGAAACGGACATGCGGACTGATCAGCGAGCAGACGCGCGCCGCCGGCTGCTACGCCGTTTTCCGTAGCCGACTGGATACTGTGCCCGGCGTGGTCGTCCAGCCACTCGCAAGTGTCATCAGCCGTGGTCGCCGGCTCCTCATCGATGGTGACTGATGGCTCTGTAACGTGCGGTTCCAACAGCGCCAACAGCGGGCTTGATCGCTGCTCACTTTCGCCCTCGGCCTTGGCGTAACTCAGCTTGAGCTCGCTTGCGCTGTGGCGCAGCCGGCGTGTTTGCGCCTCTGCGATAGCCAGGGCGCCGGTTGGGCTGGCACGTACCACGCCGGCGTTGCGTTGTGCCGCGAGCGGTAGTAGCGACGACGCACTCATCACCGGCGGCCATTGCGCATCATCCAACTGTGCAACCCACAACGCGTCGAAACGCATGCAACTCGCGTCTTCGATGGATACAACCTGTACCTGTGCGTCCAGCGCGTGCGCACCGGGTAGCGCCTCGCAGAGTTTTTGCAGGCGTGAGAGCGCGCTTTCCCCATCACATTCCGGGTGCAGGTGCGACAGGCGCGCGAGTGCCCCCAGAGCCTCGGTAAAACGCTCCCGGGTCTCGGCATCTTGCGCGTATTCGCCTGGCCACTGGGCCAATCGCAGCCAGCGGGCAAAACGCGATGACCATTCCCGCAGATCCGCTCTGACAGAACTGGCGTCACGCTCGGCCAAAACATGCAGCCACCGACGTACCAGTGGAGAGTCAGCGGTCTGTTCCTGCATCTGGCGCACGACCGCCGCAAAATGAAACGCACGCAACGGAAGCTGCGCCACTGCCAGTTCCAGCTTCAAGCCTTCCACCGGTTGGTCGTCTGCGCTTCGAAATGCCGCCGAACGCAACAGGTGTAGCACGCGCTCGCGGCTACAGGGCTTGACTACCAGCCGGAGCCAGGCGAGCGCATCGAACACCGCACCCTTCTGCGCCAGAGATGCGTCCAGGTCGAACTGGTAACGTTGCGTCTCAGCCGGGCCCCAGGCCTTGCGCAAGCGGTCGTCCAACCCTTCGCGGATTTTCGCGGGGTTGGCTGCCGCGACAGCGATCCGGCTTTCGGGCTGGCGCTCCAGGTAAGCCAATATCCACTGCGCGACGGCGTCCAGCTCCTGGTCCAGGTCCCGGGCAATGGTCAGCTCGGCTTGTTCAGCCTCCGCCGCTGCTCCGAGTGTGCGTAACTCGGCGCCTCGACGTTCAAGCGCTGTGACCACCGCCGCCTCGACCTTGGATAGGCGATCAAAACCCGCTATCACAACGGTCTCAGGCGGTGCCAGCTGACCGTCCTCTAGCGCGGCAGCAATGACAGCATCCAACGACGCGCCCGTGCGCCATCGGTTCTGGTCCAGCCTGGCCTCGAACTGTTTTTGCCACTCCAGGAAAATCGACGTCTCAGGTCTACGCCCACGCGTCAGTGCAGCACGTTTGATCTGGTGACGCTCGCAAGTGCGCGCTGCTTGTGCCGCGGAGACTGCCGCGCCCTCGACCTGCAAAAGGCGCCCGTACGCATCCCAGGCGCTGATGATGTCCTCCCAGACGAGTTGCTCCTCGGCACCTGACAAGACCCGCTCCGTAGCAACACCGGTGTCGAGCAGCGTGTCATGTTGTCGCCGCACCCACGCAGCCCACGCCGTGATGTCCGGTGTCTGCCATACGCTGCGTCCGTCCGCGGCGACAATTCGGCCATAGCGCCCAAGCAGGTGACGCGCCAATGGCGCGCTCGCGCACAGTATCGTGGCACCACGCGTAACCGCCTCGTGCAGGCTGATGTCCGAAAAAATGTGAGGGAACGAAGCCGTCTTATTCACGTGTGGACTTTACGTTGTGTGCTGGAACCATTACCAGTGCCACCCCGGTGGCCGCCACTGCCATGCCAAGCAATGCCATCACCCCAACCGGCTCGTCCAGAATCAGGTATCCGAGCGCGGCAGCTGTGGGGGGCACCAGGAAAAACAGGCTGGTGACCCTGGCGGCTTCACCGCGGCGAATCATCACCGTCAGCAAAACCACGGAAATCAGCGACAAGAATACGGAGATATAGACGAGCGAAGTGATAAACGTTGCCGTCCAGTGAATAACACCTGCCTCCAGCGCCAACGCCATGGGTGTCAGAATTATCGCCGCAACCAAAAACTGTAGAGAAGGTCCGGTCCGCGTATCCATGTCGGGGCAGAACTTTTTCTGGTAGAGCGTCCCGACCGTAATACCAACGAGCCCGACAAACGCCCACACCATACCCTCCAGGGTGCCAAAGTCCTCGGACAATCTGTGCGCGACAACCAAGGAAACGCCGCTAAAACCCAGAACAAGCCCCAGCCATTGCCGCGCACTGACACGCTCGCCTAATAGCGGACCAACCACCGCTGCTGTCGCTACCGGCTGCAAACATACAATCAACGCGGCGGTCCCGGCGCCCACGCCTTTGCCCATCGCTACCCATACGCTGCCAAAGTACAGCGCCTGCAGGAAAAAGCCGGCCACCGAGATGTGTGCAACTTCCGCGAGCGACTTTGGCCAGGGCGCTTTCATCAGGACCGCGACGATGCCCATCAAAACGGTTACCAGCGCATAACGCAGGCTGAGAAACGTGAGCGTATCCGCGTGTGCGAGCCCTGCCTTGGCCGCGATGAAACCGCCGCTCCACAAACAGACGAACAACGCCGGCGCTGCCAGATACACAAGGTCCTTGTCTGCGTGGTCTTGTCTGCTCATTGGATAATCGGCACTTGCGACGCGAATATTTTGTTGTTTGCGGGTGTTAGCCTCGAGGTCACGCCACCACACGTGTGCACGGCATGTCTGTTATCGCGACCGCTGTGCCCGCTGATTGCCTCACCGCGCGGCGGTGATTCGAATCTCCACCGCAATCTCCGGCTTGGCCATGTCGGCCCGCATACAGGTAATCGCAGGCTGGTGTTCACCCACCAGCCATTTGTCCAGTTGTCTTTTGACGGCGTCAAAATCGTCCAGGCAGGCTATCCAGATCTGCGCCAACTGAATCCGCCGTTTATCCGTTCCAGCAGCGGCGAGGTACTGATCAAACAACTCCAATATCTGCACAGTCTTATCTGCCGCCCCCGACCGGGTGTCAGGCGGTACCAGACAGACAGCTACCCAATCGTCGTAGGCCAACCCAAGACATATGCAGGGCCGGTTGGGGCCGTCAATGAGCCCTTAACGCTCGATCGTTCCGCAGTGGGCTTTAACGCGGTGAATTCGAGTTCGACGAGCACATCGGGGTTGGCCGCCGGTCTGGAGACGCAACTCCTCGACGGTAAGGCTTCCACCGTTACCTAGGCATTCCACTCGGCCGTCATCTCACTGAAGAGCGACATGTCCCGCAGCCAGATATGAGCGATCAGGAGCCGTTCCCGGCTGGCCCCGGCATTGTCTAACCACGCGCCTGCGATGGCGAGCGCATCGCGCGTCTGTGCGCGAATATCGCCTGCGAGATCACGTGCCGTAATTGGCGGAAGGTACAAGATATCCGAGCGCATAAAGTGCGTGCCGAGTCGAATTCAACTGGGACATACATTGTACGAGTGTGCCGCATGCGACGAAGACAGCAGCACATTCGACTAATGGGAGAAGCCTGGATCGTACCGCCCGCGTGAATCGCGCGGAATGTTTACGCCAGTTCATGGGGCCCGCATACTGACTCACGCCAATGGGGCGCCAGCTTCTGCAGGGAGCGAGTCGTGGCGTAGACCGTCCGTTGACGACGGTTGCCTGTACCGACGACAAACGTTGGCGCATACTCCAAGGCTCCTCGAGTTGCCACGGCACGCCCCTTATTCAGATGCGTTAGCTAACGCCTTCGAGACACCATGAAACTAGTCAAGGTCATTGCCAATGACGTGGAAACGAAGTACGTCAATCCGGACCACGTGTTGGGAATCTATGTCAACGGTACCGGTGTTTTTCTGCGCATGTCGGATGAGACCTACATCAAGTTTCCGCCAGGTCACGATGTTGAAGCGCTAGCGAGTACATTGGGATATGAGCTCGACGGTTAGGCGTATCGAATCGACTTAGGCTTTCCCATACAGATCGCGGGCCAAGTTCGTCAGGCCACTCAACGCCATCAGCCGTCACGAGTGTTGTCTCGCTCAGCTCCATCAGGCGGTTGATCACAATCCTTCGTTCACGCCCTCAATCAGAGAACTCGCATGAAAAGAATCAAACGCGTATCTCGGAAGACCATCCGTGAGCTCGGGCAGGTGACCACACCCACGATCACCACCATCCTCATGCGAGATTTTGGCCTGAACAATGTAGCGATTCGCGACGTGTGGCCGTGCGACCAGCAGAACTGCCGCTTCGCCGGGCCAGCTTACACGATACGCTACTTGCCAATTCGCGAAGACCTGAAGCCCGAGCAGTATTTGAATCACAAGGACAATGTCATCACACCAGCGGTCGAGACAATGCCCAAAGGTTGCGTCGCCGTTCTCGACGCAAATGGCCGCAACGACGTGGGTATGCTGGGTGGCAACCTTGTCACGCGCATGCATGTTCGCGGTGTTGCGGGCGTCGTCACGGACGGGGGGATGCGCGACATACCGGAGATCGCGGAAATTGGCCTGCCAACTTTTGTGACGGCAACGGCCGCACCGCCCAGTTTTACCAAGTTGATGGCCGTTGATACCGGGCAAGCGGTCAGCTGCGGTGGCGTCAGCGTATATCCAGGCGACATCATTGTGGCTGACGCGGAGGGTGTTGTTTGCGTACCCGCCGGGTATGCAGCGACCGTCGCGAAAACCGGGCTCGCGATGGATCACCTGGAATCTTACGTCCAAAAACGCCTCGCCAGAGGGGAGCCCATCAAAGGGCTGTATCCGCCGTCGGATCGCGTGATGCGCGACTACGAAAAATGGGTAGCAGCCGGCGAGCCGCTGTTGTAGCTGGCCGGCTTACAGCTGGGCAGCGTGAGGGGGCCCACCCGGTTCCAGCCGGACACCGGGGCGTAAGCGTTGATAGTCGAGGTCCAGGTGACGGCAAGGATTGCTACCTGGAGAATTCACCACCAGCGTTTCCTCCGCTATAGAGTCAAATGCGGAGCGAAAGTGGACGGTGCTTTTGACGACCATGATGCGTACGCTCGCCGGATCGATGCCGACATGAAACAACAAGGATCGATCCAGGCATTGAAAGCGCTGCGATGTCACTACAATGCGCACGTCGACGCCGGGTGCGACGACGGCCAGCGTGGCGGTGGGGCCTACGTCAACCGGCGCGTCCAACAACATCGGATCCATCCCTGTGAACCGGCCGCTGGCGAGATGCTCTACGCGATAGGTGGCTCGGAACGGAGGTTGGTCGGCCACGTCAAAATGTCCGCCAAGATCACACTCGAACTCTGCGCCTACGCCCGCTGCATGGGCGCGAGCGGCCGCGCCAGGATCGAACAACGCGGCGATAACCGCACCGCTGGCGCGGCTGTCGACCAGCGTGCGCAGGACTCCGGTGGTGTCAGATGTTGCGCCGGCGCCTGAGTTGTCTTGTGCGTCAGCCAACACAGTTGGGCCTGGTCCGTTGTTTCGTGTGGCGCGACTGATTGCGTCGACCGGCGCCATCAGCGAAGTATCAAACGCGCCTTCCAGTGCGACAAAGTCTTCCAGCAACGACTCCGCATACTGGTCGGCCAGCGACTGAGTGGTGTCATACGCTATCACCGACGGACCACATTCGTAGATGTCCGCAGGCGGGAAACCGGCGGCGATATCCGCGCTTGCAACAGATGCGGACTCAAGCCGACTGTACAGGGTCTGCGCCGGGCCAAAATCCGTGCATTGCGCCGGTAACGGAATCAGGTATGGCACGCGTTTGAAAGCGCAGTACAACGAGTCGCCGCGCAACAGCCGACGTAACAACGTGTAAGCGCGGGTCCCAGTTACGGCCATATCGATGTGTGGGTACGTGCGGAAGATGGTGATCACATCGGCAAGCGCCACCATCGCATTCGTGACATTTGCGTGCAGATCGAGACTGACCGCGATCGGAACACCATCTCCGACGATGGCGCGTACCCGTCGTAACAGTTCTCCCTCACCGTCCTCAAAATGTTCTGTCACCATCGCACCATGCAGGTCGAGGTATACCGCGTCGAGGTCACCTGCCTCGCGAATGCCCGCACAGATCATCTCCGCGATGCGCTCGTATGCGGATTCGGTGACATACGAACTGGGCTCCGCTGAACACCAGAGGATGGGAAGCAGCGTCTGTTGATCAGCCAGCGCGGCTTCGATGAAGCCGCCTGAGGGCAGGTTCAACCCGGTGAGTTGCGTGAGGTAGTCGTCACCGAGACTGAGAGGCGGATAGCCGTCGTGGCGCTCGAACTCCTCATACGGCGCTAGTAGTGGCGCAAACGTGTTGGTTTCATGCATGAAACCGGCGAGGGCAATGCGGGCCATGGCATTCCGGCGGGTCTGGTTGTGATGGCCGACGATGATATCCGTGGTGGTTGCTGCTTGCTAACTTGAGCTACCGCAAAACGATGTCCTCGATGACATCGAGCACTTTTGATGTCGCTTTCTCAATCAATACAGCGCGACCGTCCACGAAGATTCGTTCAATGCCGGGTGGCGCTGGAGGATTTGTCGCTCGAGTTCCGAGAACACTTCGCCTTTAAGCTCGGCCTGAGCGACAGATGCGGTCAAGGCAACAAGGACCGTGGCCATCATAGTCCACCATTGGAATTTCATGCGCTCATGACTTCAGGTATGGGGCTGATGAATCGGTGACGAAAAAAGGCGCGACCAGAAACTTGGCCATGCCGATTTATCTGACACGCAGTAAAATCGCGGCCGACAGGACGATTACGGTAGGTGTATTTGTGTTATCGCGAGAACTCTTTAGCACTGCGCCGCCCCTTACTGAATCGATTGTTGGCTAACTCTAGCCTTGAGCTTTATCTTCCCGACCGCTCGGGCTGCAGAACGTGCGCTGGTTCACACTTTCATGGTTTGTGCGTCTGAGCGACTTTGTCGGAAATCTTTACATTCTTTCCAAGGCAGCAACGCAAAATCATGTTAAATGTCTGAAATTTCAGGTATTTGTAAAGGTGGCATAATCGTGCGGTCTCGATTGCGCGGCGCTATCCAAAAATGCTCGCTAGGTTCGCTGTTGACTGGTCGCACGCTTCTCGCGGCGGGTCGCCTGCAAGATGCGGAGCGCAGTATGCGAAACGCGCTGTCTCTGGAAGACACGGCACAGACCCGCGTGACTTCTTACGACACTTTGCGAAAACAGGGGTGTGGGGAAGAGGCGCTCGGCGTTCTTGAATCTGCATCCGAGGCGGTCAGCAAAAAGCGCCACCTGCGAGAAGCTTACGCTGGTGCGCTGTTATCAGCAGGGCTACTCAAAGGCGCAGCCGCTGCGCACGAAGAACTGTTAAAAGATGAGCCGGAAGACGCAGCTGTTCTCAACAATCTTGCCTTGGTTTATGGGCAGCTTGGGAACCCGGAAGCCATCGCGACAGCGCGAAGAGCCATACAGATAGACCCTCGCAACATCCCCGCACTTGATACCTTGGGCTGGATGCTCGTTAGCCAGCGCTCACCGGACGAGGGCATCAAATGTCTGCGTGACGCCCTCGTGCGTGATCCGAGCGTGTTACCACTTGGCTGCGGCGCTTGCGAAACTCGGGAACAAGGACGCGGCCAAGCGAGAGTTGCAGACGGTTGTCAGCGGCCCCGGATTCTCGGAGATGAATCAGGCGCGCGCGCTACTGGATGATCTCAATCAGTAGCGGCGCAGGCGGTGAGTTATCCCGCCATGATCCGCAAAGACTCTTCCCATGCACCGATGGTCTGCTCGACGTCGCGGTCGTCATGTGCGATCGACAAGTAGTACTTGCTCTCGCCCTTGACGATGCCGCGCTCGCGCAGCAAACCGTTCATCTGTTGTAGCAGCGCTTTGTCGCCGCGTTGGGTGTCGTAGTAGTTCTTGACCTCGCCAGGCGCGAAGTTGACGTCGAACATCGACGGCACGCCGGTGACTTTGGCCTGAAAACCGTTGCGGTCGAGCGCGTCTTGTAACGCCGCCATCAGCTTGTTGCCGGTTTCGAAGTATTTTTCATAGGTACCGGGGCGCTTCAGTATGTTCAGCGTGGCCACACCGGCGGCTGCCGCGATCGGGTTACCGGACAGCGTGCCAACCTGAGGAACGAAGTGACCTTCAGCGGCTTGTTTCTGATCGAACAGACTCATGACCTCCTCCTTGCCGGCAATTGCCGACAATGGGAAGCCGCCGCCGATGGCTTTGCCTAACGTGCACAGATCCGGTGTCACGTTGAAATACTCCTGAGCGCCTCCGTAAGCCAGGCGGAAGCCTGTGACCACTTCGTCGAACACTAACAGAATGTCGTTGGCTTCAGTCAGCTCACGCATGGCTTCGAGGAATCCCGGCTGAGGCGGAATCAGGCGTTGCACGGGCTCCATGAACACCGCGGCAATGTCTTCTTTGTAGTCCTTGATAAGCGCGGCGACTGCGTCGACGTCGTTGTAGGGTGCGATCAGGATGTCTTCCTTGACGGCATCCGGAATCCCAGCCGAATCCGCGACCGGTTGGGCTGAATTGCTGGAAACCTTCGGCGCGAGGCTCATCAGGCCATAGTCGCTGTAGCCGTGATAGCCGCCTTCGAACTTCAGGATCTTGTTGCGGCCGCGATAAGCACGGGCGAGACGAATGGCAAATGCGTCCGCTTCGGAGCCAGAGCTCGCAAAACGGACTTTGTCCGCGCACGGCACCGCATCGACGATCACCTCAGCCAGCTTGATACCTTGCGCATTGTTGGCAAAAAACGTGGTGCCGCGCGCCAGCTGCTCTTGCGTGGCCGCATTCACTTCCGGATGCCCGTGCCCGACAATCATGGGACCCGAGCCGAGCAGGTAGTCGATGAACTCGTTACCGTTCTCGTCCCAGACGCGGCCAGCCTTGCCTTCGCGGATGATGAGGTCCGCCCCGGTGTTACCAAAAGTGCCGCCCGGCAATACTTTCTGGGCGCGCTCCAACAGCGAGTTGTCAGCGTGTGCAGTCATAGTTTTCATCGCTCGTGTGTTTGTTTACGTGCTTGATTGGGAGCGGATCTCACACCCACTCCATGCTTCGATCAGTTTGGCCATTTCGGTGATGTCTTTGTCCGCCCAGCCCTGATGCATACCGAGTTTGTACATCTGTCGGACCTGCTGACAGACCATCTGGGGGACGCCCTGCGCCTCGCCTTCGTCAAGCGCGAGATCAATGTCTTTCATCAAGATGTGCATCGGTGCGCCGTAGGCGAAGTTTCCTGTTAACACATCACGCGGAATCTTGTCCTGGGTCGCGCTGTTGCGGCCGCTGCCGGCATTGATCGCATTCAACAACAGCGCCGGATCTAAGCCTGCTTTGACGCCCATCGCCAGCGCCTCCAGCGACGCAATCAATGCTGTAGCCGACAGGATATTGTTTGCGAGTTTGGCGACCTGTGCGAGCCCTGGCTGTGCGCCACAGTAGGTGACCGTTTGACCCATGGTCTCAAGCATCGCTTCCACTTCCGCGTATGCGTCCGCGGGTCCTGACACCATGATGGACAATGTGCCGGCGCTCGCTCCCGGGGGACCGCCACTGATGGGGGACTCCAGCGTGGTGATGTTGCGCGCGGCCAATGCGGATTGCACTTCGCATGCAAACGGCGATCCGGTTGTGCAAGTGCTTACATACAGACGTACTTTGCTGCCTTCGATAATGCCGTTGTCGCCCAGCACGACAGCTCTCGATACGTCATTATTGGGCAATGAGACAACCACGATTTCCGCCCGGTCTGCCACCTCTTTCGGCGAAGTTGCCGCAAGTGCCTGGCGTTGGGTCAGCGGTTCCAGCGCCTCGGGCCTGGCGTCATACACCACCAGTTGATGCCCGGCGTCCAGCAGTCGCGAGGCCATTGGCAGTCCCATGTTGCCAATGCCGATAAATCCGATGACCATGATTTGTCTCCGTTGTCTGACTCGGTTCAGTATATTGCCGACTCAATCGGAGGAGAGCACGTCATGTTGAAGGTTTGGGGTCGCGCGACATCCAGCAACGTACAAAAAGTGATGTGGACTGCGGCTGAACTTTGCCTGAAAGTTGAACGGCTGGACGTAGGAGGCACGTTTGGCGGCAACGACACGCCGGAATATCTCGCCATGAACCCGAACGGACTTGTCCCAACGGTTGAACACGAAGGTGAGGTTTTTTGGGAGTCAAACTCGGTCGTCCGTTATCTTGCCGGCCGCTATGGCGTAGGCACGCTGGCGCCGGAGGACCTCGCGCAACGCGCGGTTGCGGAACGCTGGATGGATTGGCTGCTCAGCACGATCCAGCAGAACTGGGCGACGATGTATCAGGGGCTTGTGCGCACGGCGCCGTCAAAGCGGGATATGGTCAAGATCGACGAAGGCATCGCGCCTCTCGGCGACAGCTATCAGATCTTGGACCAGCAACTGGCGAACCGGGCCTACATCCTTGGTGACGATCTGACCATCGCTGACATCCCGCTAGGCGTCAGCATGTACCGATACCATGAGCTCAAGGTGGAGCGGCCCGAACTGCCCAACATCGATGCGTGGTACCGGCGTCTGTGCGCGCGGCCCGCGTATGCGGAGCACGTCATAGTCTCATTTGATTCCTTGCGCGTTGAGGATTAGGTAAAAGTGATGGTTGCGGAACCCGGAGAAATGACTTCGCCCGCCTCGTTCTTGATATAAATTTCCAGCGTGACCGTACCTGCATTTGTGTCGGTGGCCACGACTTCGCCGCCCGAGAACAAGGTCTCTCCGAGGTAGGCGGCCTTTCGATTGCTGTATTCGAACGCGCTCAACCGGCCATTGTCACCGGCAAATTCTGTGGCGACCTGCGTCAGCCAATCGCCTTGCAAGGGACCGTCGATCACAACACCCGGATGTTTTTCGATCTCCGTCGTATAGCGTTCGTCGTAGTGGATACGATGAGGATTCCAAATAGCCGCGTTATATGTGAACAGTGAGACCGCGGTTGCTGTAAAAGCGCGTGGCCCGATGGTGTCACCTACATTGATGGCCTTAAGTTGTGCTGGCTGCATGTTGTCTACCGTACGATTCGTGTCTGCATTTCGCGCATAACGGGTTCGCCATTTTCCATGGTCACGTCGATGGCATAGTTGATAAAAATGAGCGGGCCGCTTTTCCCTTGTTTTTCGTAAATATCCGTCAGCGTGCGTTGCACATCGACGACGTCGCCCGGGTGCAGGCTGCGATAGAACGTGTGTGTGCTGCCGCCTGCCATGACCCGTTTCAACGGTAATTCGGGCAGCAGCGAATCCGGCCGTAAGCCATCAGGCCCAAGCGCGTCCAGCGCGACGATCGGGTTAAAAGCACCAAACAGGAACATCGGCGGTGCCTCGTCGCCATTGATGTATTTTGACAACTGCTGTCCGGTGGCCGATGCGTACTTCTGAATATCCCGGCGCGTTACTTCAATGCGTTGGGGAGGATCGCTCTGACCGATCCACGCGCGTATGTTGTCGTCGATCAACGGTTCGGACATCAGCGGTTCAGACATCGGCGTATTGTTCGATGACCGAGCGCCAGTTCTTAACGTCTTCGGGGCCGTCGATTTTCGCTTGCGGGCCCGCACCCGAGCCAGCTGGCACCATCAGACGTTTGACGCCGGCCGCGGCAAGTTTCGGAATGTCATCCAGATCGTCCGGAATGGTGGTCGTGATGTTGAGCGCCTCCGGGTCGCGGCCATGCTCCTCGGCTGTGCGTTTTGCCAGTTCGATCATTTCCATTGGCGCACCGCGGGCCGGGAAATAACCATCTCCCAGGCGCCCCGCGCGTCTGGCTGCCAGTTTGGTATCGCCGCCAATATAGATCGGCACCGACTTGTTCACGGGTTGTGGCAGGCAATGTGCCCCGTCGAAGTTTACGAACTCGCCATGAAACGTAGGCAACTCGGAGGACCACAGCTCGCGCATTGCCGCGACGTACTCGTCCGCGCGGCGCCCGCGATCGGCGAACGGTACACCCAGCGCGTCAAATTCCTCTTTCAGCCAGCCGACGCCAATGCCAAGCAATACGCGGCCTCGCGAGAGGTGGTCGATGGTGGCAACTTGTTTTGCGGTGAGCACGGGGTTGTGTTGCGGCAGAATCAGGATGGCGGTACCCAGCTTGATTCGTGTCGTTGCGGCGGCGACAAACGCCATCCAGATCAGCGGATCGGGCAATACAAACTCGGATTCTCTGCCCGGCATTCTGCCGCCGGGTGCGTACGGGTATTGCGACAGATAGCCCTCCGGAACAACCGTGTGTTCGACAGACCAGACGGAGTCGAAACCTGCTTCCTCGCCAGCCTGCGCCAACGCGATGGTCTGATCCGGATCGGCGTATCGCCCGATATTGCAGTAACGCAATCCAAATTCCATGGAACGATGCCCCCCTCTAAACTTCTCAGGATTTCATCACATCTCGGGACTTCAGGCGGCGAGGAAATGACAGCTGACGGAGCCAAATGGTCCGAAGTCCGCACTGATGGTGTCGCCGAGCCGGGCCTCGATGGGTCGGATGAACGAGCCGGATAATACGATCTCACCTGCTTTCAAGCCGTCGCCGTAAGCGCCGAGCCGATTGGCCAACCAGGCGACGCCAGTGGCCGGATGGTTCAATACCGCGGCCCCAAGCCCCGTCTCCTCGATAGCCGCATTGCGGGCTACGATGGCGCCAATCCAGCGCATGTCGACGTCGTCCGGTCGCATCGGGCGGCCGCCCGTCACGATGCCAGCATTGGCAGCGTTGTCCGCGATCGTGTCGTAGATAATCCGCGGCTTACCGGTCTCGGCATCAACGCGCAGAATGCGTGTATCCAGAATCTCCAGCGCCGGACACACGTAATCCGTAGCGTCCAACACGTCAAACAGCGTCACGTTGGTGCCACGGACGTCCTCGCGCATGACAAACGCGACTTCGGCTTCGATACGCGGCTGGATAAAACGGTCCGCAGGTATCTGCGCCCCGTCCGCAAAACGCATATCGTCCAGCAGGATGCCCGAGTCCGGAGTGTCGATATTAAGTGCAGCCTGCATCGCTTTCGACGTCAGACCAATCTTGTGACCAATGACCGTACGGCCCGCTGCCTCCTTCATACGCATCCATTCAGCCTGGATTGCATAGGCGTCATCCATCGTGATGCCCGGGTATGCAAGCGACAACAGCCCCGTCTGAACGCGGGTGCGTTCGGCTTCATCTAATCGTTCAGCGGCCTCTTTGATCGCAGATGCGTCCATAACTCTTTACTCAGGGTCCGTACTCGGTGTTAATGCCATCATTCTAAGCGGGACAGCGCAATCTGTTCGCCTCTCCCGCAGCGGCAACATTGCCTGGACCCCTGGATGCGCATAGATGACGCCCTCTGGCCGTACCTGACCGGCGAAAAATTCAGCAACGGCCATCGTGTCCGCTTCCAGGCGGAATCCAGCGACAGCCAATACATCACGCGCCAGGCGTGGTTGTGTAGTCATCTCGCCGGGAAACGGGTTGTCCACATCGGCTGTGTTGACCATGACATCGGCCAGGTACGCCACAAGAGGCAACGCGGAAAGTGGCTGCACGGGGCTTTGCTGGAAGCGTCCGCGCGCGTGCTGGGGGTCGATATCGACGCGGCGGGTATCGAGAAGTTACGCGACGAGTTTGGCATGCAAGACCTGCTTGCCGCCGATCTGCTGAACGACCCCTGCCACGAAATCCTGTGCGCACAATGGGACGCGCTGCTACTGGGCGAGGTCCTCGAGCATATCGGCGACCCTGTCTCGTTTTTGCGTCGCATCCGCGAGCGGTTTGCGGACAACACCCGGGAGCTGCTGATCACGGTACCGAACGGCTTCGCGAGGGAAATCCAGCGCTTGGCGAGCCAGTCGATCGAAGCGATCAATACTGACCATCGCTTCTGGTTCACGCCGTACACGATCGCCAAAGTCTGCATCGACGCCGGCTGGCGACCGGAGCAACTCGTACTCTGCCGTAATGGCGTCATCAAGCATCGTTCTTTCGTGAAAAACTGGCGTATGCAACGCAAACCGTTGCTTCGCAACAACATCATTGTGCGCGCGGTGCCCATGGATGCGCCGCCGACGCGAGACACACGAAACTGATACGGCAAGCACGCCCGCTGCGATTTCTAACGGTTGCCAAACACTCGCTGCAGGAGCTCCGTGCTGCGTTTGAGTGGATTGTTGCGGATAGCCGCTTCTTCTTTCGCGAGATAGTGGAAGACGCCATCCAGTCCTTTTTCGATGACATAACTGGACAGGTTCGCTTTGGCGTCGGGCACGAACGGTAGTTTGGCGTATTCGCCGGTTGCCTGATCGAACGCTTGCACGGCGCCGACGTCAGCCAGCGAACGGCTGACAATCGGTTCCCATTCCTTGGCGAGCGGCGCTGACATGTTGCCGCGGAAGTACTGTGTGGCCGAGTCGTCCGGACCTTCGTAGATCCGGCGGGCGACTTCCCAGCTCATCGCGCCGATGGCATCCCAGAACACGCGTTTGGCTTGGGCGTGGCGTCTTCAGCGGCGCGATTAAGCCGCAGCTCCAGATCGTCCAGCATCCCGGCCATACCAAATGGCTTCAAGGCACTTCGGACACGTTGCAACGTGTCGGGCAGCGGAATATGGATAGCGGGGTCACGGTTGAACCCATCGCGACTGCCGAGTTGTGTCGTGACGGTGCTGGTGCCTACTTTCAGGGCCTACTTGAGGCCGGCGACAATCTCGTCGTTTGCGAGATTGCCGCTGTCGCCGGTTAAACTCTTCAGGAACGATGAGTCTTGCTCGAGCCAGTTGGCGCGTGCCGCCGGCGTTGCCAGCGCGGCGGCGCCAAGCGCCATCAGAAAGTGTCTTCGTCGCATGCGGTGGGTGTGCACTCAGGAGGATTGAAATTCTTGCGGCAAATCTTGCGCTCGAGTGGATGCGGCCGCATGAATCGGATCGCAATGTGTCGTGACGTTTATTGATCTCCACGCGACCTGAGCGCGAAAGGTAAAGTACTGTAGATGATTTCAGGCCAACTACGAACGAGGCACGATGAACGGTAACGATCTGATCGCCCAGATTCTGAAACAGGAGGGCGTGGAATGGATGGCGTGTTTTCCGTCCAACCCGCTCATCGAATCCATGGCAAAGGTTGGCATCAGGCCGATCGCTTTTCGGCACGAGCGCGGCGCGGTCATGGCTGCGGACGGGTTCAGCCGCGTGAGTGACAGACGGCGGTTTGGTGTGGTCGCCGTTCAGAGTCAGGCCGGCGCGGAAAATGCGCTCGGCGGCATTGCTCAGGCGAATGCCGACAACATTCCAATCCTGGTACTGCCAGGCGGAAATGCACTTGACCGGCTCGGTGTGCGGCCAAACTACAGTGCTTTGCATCAATACGAGGGCATCGTCAAACGCGTCGAGGCGGTCTACACGCCCGCGCAGATTCCAGACATCATGCGGCGTGCGTTTCATGCATTGCGTAACGGACCGGGTGGCCCCGTTGTTGTCGAGCTGACTGCGGATGTATGCGCGCAGGATGGCGCCCCGGAAGGTGATGCTTATCAATCGCCCAAGACCTTTACGCAGGTGCCTGGCACCGCGGAAATTGAGCAGGCCGCCACCGCGCTTATTAACGCCAGGCGCCCGTTGCTGTGGGCCGGACAGGGCGTATTGATGGCGCAGGCCACGGAGCAGTTACGCGAGCTTGCGGAGCTTCTCGCCGCGCCCGTGTTCTGTACGATGCCAGGCAAGTCAGCTTTCGATGAACGCCACCCGTTGGCATTAGGCGCTGGTAGCGGCGCGACCACGTTGCCAGCACATCGATGGCTGCAGACGACCGATGTCATGCTGGCACTGGGTTCCAGCCTCACCCGTACTCCATACGGGCAGCGGGTCCCTTCCGGCGCGACGTTGATTCAGAACACTGACAACATCAATGACATCAACAAAGACGAAAACGTTGACGTCGCGCTGGTGGGTGACACCCGGCTCACGCTTGAATTATTGCTCGAAGCGGTACGCGCCGAGGTTAGCGCACCGAGTGACGCGGGCGAGGTTGCGGCCGAAATTGCATCGCTTCGCGCTGAGTGGATGCAGACCTGGCGCCCGCGCCTCGAAGCAGATGACACGCCGCTGACGTATTACCGCGTCATTCACGAGTTCAATCAGAATCTCGATCTCGAAAACAGCATTGTGACGCATGATGCTGGCGCACCACGTGATTCCATCGTGCCGTTCTTCACGGCCACAACGCCTCACAGCTACGTCGGCTGGGGCAAGACGACGCACCTGGGGTTTGGTATTCCGCTGGCGATTGGCGCCAAGATGGCGGAACCCGAGAAGTTCTGCCTGAACATCATGGGTGATGGCGCGTTTGGTATGTCGGGTACCGACATCGAGACTTCCGTGCGCGCCGGATTACCGATCACCACCGTGTTACTCAACAACGGTGGCATGGCAACTTATCCTGGCGGCTTTCCAAACGCACGCGAGAAATTTGGCGTCTCACACATGCAGGGTGACTACGGCATGATCGCGCGCGGTATGGGTGCAGAAGGGTTGTACGTGCGTTCCCCCGCGGAGATGGGGCCGGCGCTGCAACAGGCGCGCAACCTGAATGCGGATGGCAAGACGGTACTGATAGACGTTGTCGCTGACATGGGTGGCCTCCGGTCGCGGTTCGACTGAAAGCATGTCCATAAACACGACACCGTCCGCGCACATGCACCACGTGCACCTGTTTGCGGAAGATGTGGACGCCACGGTTGCCTGGTATCAGCACAACCTGGGCGCGGAAGTGATGTTCGATGGCGACTTTGTTGGGGCGCGCAACGTGTTTATGCAGCTAGGCACGGGTCGCATCAATCTGTATGACCAGCGGCCGCGCGGTGACACGCAGGGCCCGTACCATCACATCGGAATCCAGACGGACGATCTGGCGGGCTTACGCGAGCGGTTACTCGCAAATGGCGTGGAGTTCCGCTCCGATATTCGTGAGTTCGGGAACTGGCGTTACCTGATGTGTCCCGCGCCGGACCGCGTGCTGTTGGAGTTGTTCCAGATCGACTTCGAGGAAATGCCACCCGCGCTGGCGAAGTTCTTCACGCCTTGAGTCGACGAAACGTGGCCGCTTGCGCCGGGCCGTCTAGTCCGCCGCGCGCACCATTTCGATGTGTTCGATACCGTCCTCATCAAACGGCTCGCCATCGGTTACAAAACCCAGGCTTTGGTAAAAGTTGATGAGGTAAGTCTGCGCGGACAGGAAGATCGATGTGCCGGGAAACAGCTCATCGGTCTGACGAATCCCTTCGAGCATCAGTGCTCGCCCCAGGCCGCCGCCACGTGCTTCAGGGCTTGTCACCACTCGGCCAATGGCGGGCCCCGGATATTTGCCGAGCGGTGGGATGATGCGCAAGTACGCGGTCAACAACCCGTTGTTGTCTCTACCCGACAGGTGCCACGCCTCCCGATCGATAACATCGATGTCCTGGTAGACACAGGTCTGTTCGACCACAAATACGCGCTGGCGCAACTCGAAGATCTCGACGGCCGACATCACGTCGATGTCGGCGAGCCTCGCTAATGTCCAGTTACAGGTTGTCACACGCGCATCTCTCTGTCGCTACTGATAGCTCCTTGTTACTGGAAGCGCTTGGAAGTCTGCAGTTCCGTGCGCAGGTCCAGAAAGCCTTGCAAGGCATGCAGATGGTCGGCGCTATCGGTCTTGAGGGTGTCGAGCGCTCGCTCGATTTCCGCCTGCGCCTGATCAAACTGCTCGGCTTTTATCGAAGCCGATGCATAACGTTGCCATAACGCGATGGTAAGCGGGTCGAGCTCGCCAAAGTAGTCAACGTAGGCGGCATGAGCTTGTTGCAGATAGGCCGTCGCCGCGGCGGCCTGCTCATCTTGCAGTAGCCGGCGACCATGATTTGCAGCCGCCTCACCAAATTGGGGATGCAGCGGATCGTAGAACTTTGCGAGTGCGGCAACGGACACTTTGGAGAGCTGCAGCAAGAAGCGAGACTTCGCTACCCGCTCGTCGTCCGTGTCAAATTCCAACGTCTGTTCCAACTCCTCTGCCGCGCGCTGACGCAGCAATGCGATATACGGGTGGGCTTCGCCTGCGGCTTCCTGGACGATCGCCAGCTGTTGTTCGATGTCGGCCGCGCAGCTGCCATCTGCAAAGACGCACTCCTGTTGCCCGCGCAGCAGCTCGGTAAAACGTAGATAAGCAGCGATCGGGCTGCGTTCGCCAAACAGACGTTCCGTATTCTGCAGTGCGACGGCGTCGAGCTCACGAGCCTCGGGCGGGGGCTCTTCGTCGCGGTTCCAGGCTGAGATGCGCAAAGCCTCCGCGAGCTCGCGCTGCAGCGAGATCGTGACGGGATGGTCCACCGACAAGTTGGCGTCCGCAATCGCGAGCGCACGACGATTGAGCACCAGGATCTCCTGGTCACTCATCGCATCACTGCAGCCTTGTGCAAACGCACTCAGCGGCTCTATCAGCCTGAATGACTGTTGCCCATAGGTGTCCTCCAACGTGCGCAATAGCTGGCTACGCAGGATACAGATCTGGTCCACGGCTGCTTGTTCGGGTGGATATTGCGCTTCGTGCAACGCGATCAGGTTGGCGATGGACGCTGACTTGGTTGGCGCCCCCCGTTGATACGCGTCTTGCAGAATGCTCGCGGCCTGCGCATGTCGTCGCTGCATTTCTGGCACCCGCAATGGATGTTCAGTCAGCCGGTTGATGGTCAACAGTGTGCGTGCCACACGAGGGTCGTTGGCGCCGTGGAGCTGCTGTCTGACGTGCAGCAAATGGCTGGTCGCCTGTAGCGCTTCAAAATGACGGCCCTGGTCTGTCAGCGCCGTTACCTTCTCCACCAGAATGCCCGCATGCAGTTCGGACCCGCCCAGGTCAGCAGACGTGACCGTGTCCAGGGCCAGCGCAGTGGTTCGGTCCGCGTCAGCGAACGCATGCAACTCCCGGTGAATCCCGGCGAGCTGTCCGTAGGTGGTTGCCCGTTCCGTGGGGTCTGTGTCCGGGTGCTTCGCAAACCAGTTGGCGATGGCACGCAGGAGTAGCCGCGCTTCTTCGTAACGCGCCTGCCAGCCGCGAATGTGCGCCAACATCCTGGCCGCCTCGACGTGTGCGGGGTTGCTGAAGTCGGCGGGCGTCGCAATGCTGTGAAACGCCTTGGACGCAATTTGCTCGGCTTTGGCGTACTGGCCGCCCGAGAACGCGGCGTCGTAGTCCGCGCGAAAATGCCAGCGTTCAGCGCTGGTAGCCGCTCCGATGCAGAGCAGCAACATCGCCATCGAGAGCCAGCGATGCGCTGAAGACTTCGTTCTGCTCATTCGATGTTTTCCATCGCCATTATTTGAACAACGCGACCAACCCGGTAGTTAACACAAGCCCAATGGCAATCCGCAAGAACAACTGCTCGGATACTTTGGAAAACAGTTTCGCTCCCAGGCCAATGCCAAGCAGGTAAGGCGCGCATAAGCCAGCGGCTACGTACACAAACGGCGGCGCGTACAGACCGAGCAATGCGTAGGTGCCAATCCGGTAAGCAGCTGATATCGAGAAATACGCCATGATGCCGGCCCGTACGCCCGCGGCAGCTTTGTTCGACGCTACCAGGAACATGACCACGATGGGGCCGCCGATGTTCGCCATACCGCCGGTGACCCCGCTGGCGGCGCCGACAGCAACCTTGACCCCCAGTCCTGGCTCACGTTGGTAACGCCAGCCAGTCCCCAGCAGGATGGCGAAAACAACCACCGCTATGGCGATGACGCGCTGCGCAGTCTCCTGGTCGATGCTGACCAGCAGCCAGGCGCCCAGCGGTATCGTCAGCAATGATGCAAATCCAACCGGCGCGATATGGCGCCAGTCTGCCTGGCGAATCGCCGTTGGTAGCAGCGACAGCACGGCCGGAATCTCGATCACGCTGGCGGCCACGACCGCTTCTATGGGGCCATAGATCGTGATGAGGCAAGGGACCACGATCAGCGTCGCGCCAAAGCCCAACATCCCGCGCGCCACCCCGGCCACAAAAACCGCCGTTGCCGCCAGGGCGAAGTCGAGGTTTGCAAAGAGTTCAGTCACCGATCGTTCCTGATGTCACGCGGCATGCAGTGAAACGGGCATTATGCCGGACCGCCGGACTGCTGGACGGCGTCCAGAGGGTTCAGGCGAGTTCTGTGCGCAAAGCTGCTGCCGCATCGCGTGCATGACGTACAAATTCTTTTGCCAACACATTGCCGGGGCGTGCGACCGGTTCCAGGATTGCCATCTCGTAACTGATGCTGGGTGTAACCGGACGCGCTACCAGGCCGGACATCTGCGCGGTCTGTGCCGTAAACGGGTCGACAACGGCAATGCCAACTCCGGCATGTACCAGATCCGCAATCTCGGTCTGCGCCTCCACGGCAGGCTTCAAGTTTGCGTGCAACTCATCAATTGCCGCATCGAGGCGCGTGCGCCAGACGGTACCTTGAGGCAGGCAGATCAACGGCTCCTCGATGACATCACGCAGGTGCAGTGACGCGCGACCCGCGAAGTGATGGTCCGGCGGCACGATACACATACCGCGAAAGCCGCGCTCCGCCACCATGGATTCCGCCGGATAATCGCAGGGTAACGCCACAAAACCGAGGTCGAACTGCTGGCCGTCCAGTCGTCTTGGCAGGTCGCGACGCGGGACTGTATCGAGTGCGATCGTCACGTCTACGTGCGTGTTCTTGAACGAGCGGATGGCGAGCGGTAACAGCCCGCGCGCGATAGGCGCTGACGCGATGATGTTCAGATGCCCGCGTTGCATCAGGCGTAGTTCCTCGGCCACGCGCTGAAAGCGCACGACGCCTTCCAGTGTGGTGATGGCTTCGTCCAGCAATTGTTGTCCGACCGCGGTGAGGCGTAAGCCACGAGGCAGACGCTCAAACAACGTAACGCCCAGTCGCCGCTCGAGCGACGCGATGTGACGGCTGACGGCCGGTTGGCCGATGCCCAGCATCTCAGCAGCACCGGAGGTCGTGCCGGACAGCGCTGCTGCGTGGAAAGCTTGTATCCACGGGAAGTGAATTTGCGCCATTGCTATGCAGATTTGACATAACGAAGGGCAATATTTTAATTGGTAAGCATATCTGTGTCTGCCGTAATGTATTTCTCATTGCTGACACGGTTTATGGCGGCCAGACCGCGCATGAGGAGCAGGACATGGGAAATGTGGTCACGGTAGTACCGTCTGGCGGTGTGATGGGTGCGGACATTGAAGGCGTCGATTTACGAGAGCCGGTCGACGCGGCAACGTTTGCGGAGATCGAACAAGCCTGGTTTGACCATCAGGTGCTGCGCTTCCGCGGCCACGATCTGGACGACGCCCAGCTGGCCTGCTTCTCAGCAAATTTTGGCGTGTTGGATATGGCGCCGATCACCGCGCAGGGCCAGCCGCCCATCGAAGCACAGCCGGAAATCGCGGTGATCTCCAACGTGGTTGAGGGTGGCCGAGCCAAAGGTTCTCTGGGCAACTCGGAACTCGTCTGGCATCAGGACATGAGTTACAACGACCTCCCGCCGAAAGCGAGTCTGCTGTATTCGCTGGAAGTGCCGGACATTGGCGGCGAGACGTTGTTTCACAGCTTGTATCACGCGCTTGAGTTGATGCCGGCATCACTGCGTGAGCGGTTGCGCACACTGCAGTGCAAACACGATGCCACCCGTAACTCGTCCGGTCAGCTGCGCAAGGGGTTTGCAGAGCACTATTCGAACGAGGCGCGTCCCGGTGCCGTCCATCCGATGGTCATCCGTCACCCGGGCAGTGACCGCGAAGCGTTGTGTATTGGTCGTCGGCCCAACGCCTGGATCGTTGGCATGAGTGATGCTGACAGCGACGCGCTGCTGGACGAGGTCTGGAGCTACGTGGAAGACAACGGCGTGCACTGGGCTCAACAGTGGCAGCGTGGCGATATTGTCCTGTGGGACAACCGCTGTGTGCTACACCGGCGTAACCAGCTGGACCCTGCGATACGCCGGCACATGCACCGCACTCAGGTTCAGGCGGAGGAGCGCCCGCGCGCTGCCTGATAACGCGGGCTCAAGCTTGCTCGAAGCGCGCGGTATACCATCGCGCAAACGCGCCGACCTTGGATTCCAAGAGCGGTTGTACCGATCCGTGGGCTGCATGGGGGTTGCGCATGCCCCGGTGCTGATTGGCAAGCGCGACCGCGTCTTCTTCCAGGGCCAGGTCCATACGCTCATAGACCGCTGCTGAAAGTGCCTCGAAGGTGGGGTCGGCGAGCGTCTCTGCCGGGAAACAGATCGTCTGCACCACCTCACATTCGTCGGTGGACAACGGATACGCCTCGTATACCCACATCAGGCCGCGGAGCGATCGATATCTGTCACCAGCGGCTCGCGTACGCCCGGACGGATCACAGCGGGGTCGTGCGGTTCGCGCGCGAAGACTTCCAGCACCATGGGTCTGAAAAACTCCAGCGGCAGCGTGTCATGGCCGGGGTCAAAACTCGCCTGGTCCCAGCGCTCGCAGAACTCGACACAATCGTCGTAATACGCGTGACCCGCGTGTTTGTCGCGTGAGTTGGGATTGCCGCCAACCTTGTCCGCGTAATAGATCTTCTGAAAGTCGCCGTGTACCTCTACGGTCCACGTGACCTGTTCGCGCACGAACGGTTTCAAAACCAGCGCGGCATATTCATCGTGGTTGTAAGGGGCGATGGGGTCGCCAATATCATGCAGAAGTGCTGCCACAACCCAGTCGATATCCGCACCTTCGTGCCAGGCACGGGTGGCGGATTGCAACGAATGATCCAGCCGCGTCACCTGGTAGCCGCCCATCGAGTCGCCGAGCGCGAGCAGTGCGTCCAGCAGGCGTTCACCGGTACCGGCCACATACTTCAACTCCTCGCCGTGCAAGAACTGGTAGTCCTCCACGTCACCGTATTTCATCTCGGTGAATTTGACTTGTTCCATAATGGTCTCCAGAAACGCCTGTTGGCGGGCTCGTCGCCGGTATTGTGCGCGCGCGCGATCCGGTCGACTGCACGAGAAACGCACGACGCTTGCACGTTAGCGTCATCAAAACCTGGATGGACCAGCTGATGCCGACGCCTTTTACGATGATTCCGGTACCCGAACGCACGCAGACCAAACCGCGTGCTCAAGGTCTCACGATGATGATGGATTGGGGGATGCCGCTTGGTCAGCAACGCGACTGGCTCGGCATGATTCACCCATACGTAGACCTTGCCAAACTCGTTGTGGGAACTGCGAAGCTTTATGAGGAAGACTACCTCCGCGAGAAGCTGGCGGTGTATCAGGAGCACGCGGTGCGGCCGTTCCTGGGTGGGCAGTTCCTCGAATTTGTCGTGAACGCGCAGGGCATCGATGGTGCGCGCGCGTTTTGTGCCGAGGCGAGCAGGCTCGGCATCGCCGCAATTGAAGTGTCCGACAATGTTGTGCCTTTGACGGACCAGCAGCGCCGCGACTTGATTCGAATCGCCACTGATGCAGGCCTTGAGGTGCACGGCGAGGTGGGATCCAAATCCGAAAGCTCAGACCCGGCCGAGTTGATCGCGCAGGCTGAGCTTTGTTTTGATGCGGGCGCGGACGTCGTGTTGGTGGAGGCAGCGGAATTGCTGCAAAACGGCGAACCGGACACGCAGCTGATCGACGCGCTGAGACAGGGGCTCGACATGAGCCGGGTGATCTTTGAACTCGGGGGGCCGTGGCTGAAAGGCGTCACGCAGACCGACAACTATCAATTGAAGGTGTTCCTGATCAACACATTTGGCCCGGACATCAATCTCGCAAACATCATGCCCGACGCAATCTGGGAGACCGAGGCCGCGAGGGTGGGGCTTAGCGTAGCGGGACCCTTGCGTCGCAACGGCTGAGTACGGCTGCGTGTCGTTGCAGATGGAAGTGCCTACCCGTGCTCGGGCCAGCCAGTATGTTGCAGCCGTACGCGCGCGCGAGGCGCTGCATGCCCGGTGGGTTACGCCGCCTCGCACGGTGGAGGTCTACCACGCCTGGGTGTTACATCTGGACGGCATGCAAGCCGACGCCAGGCTGGTCGTAAATGCTGCCACCGACGCGCTGGTCGGTGCCGTAACGCTGGGCGGAATCTACCGTGGTCCGCTACACAGTGCCTATCTCGGCTACTACGTCTTTGCGGGCTTCGAGCGGCAGGGCTGGATGCGCCAAGCCGTCTCGTGGATGCTGCGACACGCGTTTGCAACACTGAAGCTCCACCGCCTCGAAGCCAACATTTAGCCCGACAACCACGCCTCTATCGCACTGGCTGAACGGCTCGGTTTCGCCTGGAAGGGTTTTCCCCACGCTATCTCAAAATCGCTGGACGCTGGCGTGACCACCAGCGCTTGGCATTGTTGCGTGAAGAGTGGCGCGATAACCGTCGCTAGAAGTTCTGCCCACGCGAGGACGAACCGCCATCGATCGTGATGATGGTACCGGTGGTGTTAGCGGAAAGGTCAGAAGCCAGAAACGCCACCATGTCACCAATATGTTCCGGCGTCCCTGGCGGATAGGTGTTGCTCAGCAACTCGCGCCAGCGATCAGCATCGCCCAGCTCTTTCTCGGCCTTCGTGCGCATCAGGAATTCGACTCTGCCGGTAGTGATGAGACCCGGATTGATACCCACAACGCGCACGCCGTAAGAAGGGCTGGTGGCACCTAGCGCGCGTGTCATCGCCATGATGGATGCGTTGCCGGCGGAGCCCGCCACATACCCAGGTGATGGGGACTCGCCAGCCGCCCCAATCACATTGACGATTACGCCTGCCTGGCGCTCGCGCATGACTGCCAGCATCGCGCGGCACATGTTCTGGTAGCCAAAAACCTTCAGGTCCCAGGCCGTGCGCCAGGTTGATTCGTCTACGTCGTGGATGTCGCCACCCGGAATGGCGCCGGCGTTGTTGACGAGGATGTCTACGTCCTTGCACGTCTCCACCAGAGCGCGGGCCGTGTCGCCGTCTGACAGGTCCACTACGTGGTACTCAGCCGTTACGCCAAACTCCTCGCGGATCTGTTTGGCCGCGTCGGCCAGTGCGTCTTCCGAACGGGATGCTATGTGCACGTTGCAGCCCTCGCGCGCGAGACTCGCCGCTGCTGCGTAGCCAATGCCTTTTGACGCGCCGGTAATAAGCGCCGTACGGCCGCTGAGACCTAGATCCATCGTGTTTGTCCTCCAAGCAGGGTGATGCAGCGCTTATAACGCGCGCTTGTGGTCAGGGGCAACTCAGTCGTCCGGCGGCTCGAGCCCTTGGGCGGCCCACGCCAGTTCGTGCGCCATGCGCATGGACAATGCAATCTGGTGTGATTGTCGTGGCAGCGCAAAGCCCATGCTGCTAATTTCGTACACGTCTCCCACAAACCAGGCCGACAGGAACAGCTGGTCGCCTTGCGCAAACAGCGTGCACGGCCCCACCGTGTTCTTGACGCGCAACAAGAACGCGCGCAGTACGCTGTTCAAGCTCCCAGTCAGTCTCGGGTCATAGTGCGCGAACGCAAAAAACTCGGCATCAAAAGCCGCATCGTCCGTGTTGGTTGCGACGAACTGCAGTGACCCTGCCTGCTCCGGCGGTGTTATCAGGCGTTGGTCGCAGGTGACCGTAAAGTCGAGTGGCAACGCCTCTCGAAACTTGACGCGGGCAAGTACGCCGTCAACCGTGTACTGGTCCCAGAACTGCGTAACCGGCATGCCCAGCCACAAGGCAACCTGCTCACCCTCCGCGGTTGCGGAAGGGCCGGCGCCACCCAGTAGTTGCAGGCTGGTGATCTCGCACTCGCCCACGCGCCCGTGTATGAGGTCAGCACCGCGGGTAATGTCGGTATGGGACATGCGCCCCGCCGTGCCCATGGTCTCGTCAACGGTCTCGCGCGATGGCGCGAGTTCGTAGTCCAGGTTCAGGAACGCAGCCATTTTTGCCACGATAAAATTGCGCGTCTCCCGCGCGCCCATCGACGTGCCCGCCATCCGCAGCTGCAACGCACCAACGATCAAAGCACCCGACAGCACCACGGCCAGACCCACAAAACTCGAATTGACTTCCAGTGCCCACATCAATGCTGTCACCAAGGTTGCGGCAAGGGCGGCCCATGTCAGCCATATGGCGCGGGCGTCCGCGCGCCGGTTCCGCTTCGGGATGCGGACCTTGGGTTCGATCTCCTCGTGGAAGAAACGCTCGAATCCTGGCAGCCAGTTGGGATCGACCGGTGGTTCAGGTGCACGTTTCACGGGCGTTTACCTACCGCCGTGCCAGTCACGCTGACACAAACGGGATAGCAGCTACATCGCCACCCGTCACGGTCAGGAACTGCCGCTGTGGCACTTCCTGCCAGGGACCGGGATCCGTACCCAGCGGCTCCGAGGCGATCAACACTCCGTCGGCTCTGACCAAGGTATCCGCCTCCCCGTAGAACAGGCTTGGCGCCTGATCATCGCTCGCGAACCGTAACGCGTACACGGTCTTGCCGTTGGTCAGCGCCGCGCTCATGCGAAATGGCGCCTCGATATCAAACTGATGCATCACCTCCAACACGCGATTGACCGCGCGGGTAAACGCTCCTTGCGGGTCGTCGCTGCCGCCGTACGTCAGGAGCAGATAGAAGAACAATTCGCTGTCAGTGCTGCCGTGAATGTAGCGGAACAGCCCCGGCTCTACATCCAGCATCAATGTCCGACGAACCGTCTCGAAGCCGTCAATTTGACCGTTATGCATGAACAAAAAATTCTTGTATCTGAAGGGATGGCAGTTCGTGCGAGACGTCGAGGCTCCGGTCCAGGCCCGTACGTGCGCGAAGAACAGCGGTGAGGCAATCTGCTCCGATTCAGATTGCATCTGCTCCCAGAGCCCCCATAAGATTTAGGCGTTTTTTACATATCGCTACTTTTGAATGGAACTCCCATGCAGAGTTTTGCAGAAGTTTCGACCAATGCTAGAGCAAATCTATTGAGTTCCTCACTTGGTCCACTAACAGAAGTTTCTGTAAAACCCATTTCCTTTTTCTCGGTCACCTTTATAGAGTTAGGGGCCTGGATGTTTTTATTCTCACCCAACGTACAAAGCATTACATGTGATGAATTCTTCATCAGCACAGTAAGTTGCCAAGAGCCTTCTTTCTTTTCTTGCATCACTAAGAATTCATCATTTATTACTAATGCTTTGCTAGTACCAGATAGGCTTTCTATCATTTGACCCATTGGAGAGCCCTTTTCGGGACTAATTTTACCCACCGCTTTAACAACGTCTTTTCCAAATTCAGTCGCGCCAATCATTTTAAGGTCTTTGTCAGCAAAAGGTGGCGATTCGAATTTGTAGCATCCTGTCAAAGAAAAAATAACAACACTAAAAAGAATGAAAGTTCTCGTCATGAAGGGTCCTTTATTGGTTAAGGTTTTTAATGTTACGGGGCATTGGCACCCCCTCCTG
>MDTA01047515.1_pt1 | contig 31215 bp, 30 predicted proteins | sample 811151 | NCBI WGS metagenome assembly MDTA01 (sample SAMN05326648, study PRJNA326480) | marine metagenome | isolation source: seawater | place: Indian Ocean: South | collected 2010
CGGGTGGTGGAATTGGTAGACACAAGGGACTTAAAATCCCTCGAAGGAAACTTCGTGCCGGTTCGAGTCCGGCCCCGGGCACCAATTAGAATTACTTAAAGTTATCTAATGCTATAAGATAAAGTAAATTATTACAGACTTTCAAAATGGATAGAAAAGATAAACTAGAGATAGACCTAATAGACATTGTAAAATTGATATGGGATAAAAAAATTTACATACTTTCTTTTACCTTTGCCGTCATGTTGATTGCATCATTTGTCTCTCTTAGGATGCCAAATGTTTATACATCTTCTATGGTATTGATGTTATCGCAAAATCAAAAAGACCAAGGGTTACAAGCAAATTCCCAACTAGGTGCTCTTACTTCACTTGCCGGTCTTGGTTCTGGCAATCAAGATAAATCTTCGTATGTCATGGAAAAGCTTAAAACAAAGGCATTTTCTAATGGCCTGCTTAAGGATCCAAGATTCAAAATAAATCTTCTTGCTTCAATTGGATATGACGAGGAATCTAATAAAATTATTTTAAACGATGATATTTATGACTCCAGTGAAGGTAAGTGGAAAGTTAAAGAACCTTCTCAATTAGAATTTCATAGAAACTTTATTGAGAAGTTAAGAGTTACTAAGACCGATGGGAGTGGCTTTATTAAGGTAAGTTTTTCTCATCATTCTCCCTATTTTTCTTTCGAGGTTCTTGAAACAATTCTTAGGGAATTGAACGAGGAAGAAAGATTGTTAGATATTACTAGATCAAAATCTGCTCTAGACTTCTTAAACTCTCAATTAGTTCAGACCCCTCAAGTAGAAGTAAGAAATTCCATAAATTCACTTATTGAGAACCAACTTAAGACTCAAATGATGGCAAATATAGACGTAAATTACTTGGTGAGACCATTGGATAATGCTTTTGTTCCAGAGAATAAATCATCTCCTAGGAGAACTTTAATTGTTCTTGTCTCAGGATTTATATCTGCTCTAATTGCAATTCTTTATTTCTTTACAGGAAATATTCTTCGCAGAAAATGACTTTACTAGTAACAGGGGGGTCAGGATTCATTGGAAGTAATTTCATTTTAAATTGGCTTGAGTCAGAATCTGCAAAAGTAACAAATCTTGATCTCTTAACTTATTCTGGTAATCAAGACAATCTTGCAGATATTGAACTGAATAAAAATTATAACTTTGTTAGGGGAGATATCGGAGATACTGAGCTTGTTAAAAGTCTGTTACTAGAATTAAAACCAACTCAAATAGTAAACTTTGCTGCGGAGAGCCATGTAGATAGATCTATTCATGGACCTGAAGCGTTCATTCGTACCAATATTATAGGAACTTTTCATCTCCTGGAGTGTGTTCGGGAATATTGGAGTTCATTACCAGATAAGGAAAAGATAGACTTTAAATTCTTGCACGTATCTACTGATGAAGTTTATGGCTCTTTAGATGTGGACGAAGAACCTTTTACAGAGACCAACCAACTTAAACCTAATAGCCCTTATTCTGCAAGCAAAGCATCTAGTGATCACCTAGTAAGGGCATGGAATAAAACTTTTGGACTTCCTGTCATAACTACAAATTGCTCAAATAATTATGGACCTTATCAATTTCCCGAAAAATTAATTCCTTTAGTGATCTTGAATGCTCTGTCTTCAAAACAGATACCGGTCTACGGTGATGGTAAACAAATCAGGGATTGGTTATATGTCGGAGATCATTGCTCAGCCATTAGACTTCTCTTAAATAGGGGTATCACTGGTGAGGTTTATAACATTGGTGGATTTAATGAGGTAAGAAATATTGATCTAGTAAATAGAATTTGTTCTATCCTTGATGAACTTAAACCAGACCCTAATGGTTCCTATACAAGACTCATACATTATGTAACTGATAGGCCTGGTCATGATTATAGATATGCAATAGATTCCTCAAAATTGAGTGAACAATTAGGATGGAAACCTTCTGAGAGCATCTCTAGTGGACTTGAAAAAACTATTTCTTGGTACCTGAATAATTTGGAATGGTTGGATAGGGTGAATTCTGGAGAATATCAAAACTGGATAGATAACAACTATAAGGAAAGAAAGTGAAGATTCTTTTATTTGGGTCTAGAGGACAAGTGGGCTCACAACTTTCTAATGATTTAAAGGGTATTGGAGAAGTCTATAAAAGTAGTAGAAAAGATGACTTGGCTTGCGATGTTAGTAATGAGCCTTCCATAAGGTCAACTATAAGAAAACTAAAACCTAATTTAATTGTTAATGCAGCAGCTTATACCGATGTTGACCAAGCTGAGGTCAATCAAGATGAGTGCCTTTCGATAAATGCCTATGCCCCAAGAGTTATGTCAGAGGAAGCTAAAATTCTTGAAATTCCCTTTGTTCACTATAGTACCGATTATGTTTTTGATGGTTTAGCTGATTATTATAAAAGTGAATCTGAGATAACAAATCCTATTTCATTCTATGGAAAATCCAAAGCTATAGCTGAGGAGTACATTATTAAATCAGGTGCTGATCACCTTATTTTGAGAACTAGTTGGGTATATTCCAAAAAGGGTAAAAACTTTCTCAAGACTATTATGAAGCTCTTAGCAGAAAAAGATTCACTGTCTGTTATTGATGATCAGATAGGAGCTCCCTCAGGCGCTGCTTTCATTTCTAAATATAGTACAAGTTTAATAAAAGCTAGAATTGCCAATACAGCATCTTCTGGTATTTATAATTGTGTTCCATCGGGAAAAACTTCATGGTATGAATATGCAAGATACCTGCTACAGTTGGCCTATACCCATAAAGTATTCAGTGATGAAATTGAACCAATCATTGAACCGATTCCTAGCACGGAATATACATCCCTTGCAAAGAGGCCTTTGAATTCTTGTCTTTCAAATACCAAACTGTCCAAGACTATAAAAGTTTCTTTACCTCATTGGAAGATAGGAGTTGAGGAATGTTTTAAGGAAATTTATGACAAATAGCGCGACTAGAAAAGGAATAATCCTTGCTGGCGGGTCAGGAACTAGACTCTATCCGGCTACATTATCAGTTAGTAAACAATTACTTCCAATTTTTGACAAGCCAATGATTTACTATCCTTTGAGTACTCTGATGATGTCAGGAATTAGAGAGATTTTAATCATTAGCACTCCAGAGGATACCCCGAGGTTTCAAAGATTATTAGGGGATGGTTCAAACTGGGGAGTCAGTCTGCAATATTGTGTTCAGCCTAGCCCGGATGGTCTTGCCCAAGCTTTTATTCTTGGTAGAGACTTTATAGGATCAAGTACAGTTTCTCTCATACTTGGAGACAATATATTTTATGGTCATGGGTTTGAAGATTTATTAATAAACGCTTGTAAGGAAGATGAAGTAGCAACTGTCTTTGCCTATCATGTTATGAATCCTGAGAGATACGGAGTTGTAGAGTTCGACAAAAATATGCATGCAAAGAGCATAGAAGAAAAGCCAATAAATCCAAGAAGCAACTATGCAGTTACAGGTCTATATTTTTATGATAATGATGTTTGTGAAATTGCAAGAGCTGTTAAACCCTCTTCACGAGGAGAGTTAGAGATCACATCTGTTAACGAGGTATATTTAAGAGAAGGTAAACTCAAAGTCGAAATAATGAGAAGAGGATTCGCTTGGCTCGATACCGGAACTCATAACGATTTGCTTGAAGCCGGTCAATTCGTTTCGTCATTAGAAAAAAGACAAGGACTTAAAGTGGCATGTTTAGAAGAAATAGCTTTCAGAAAGGGATTTATTACTAGGGATTCCTTATATGAACTTATTGAAAAAATGCCTCAAAATTCTTACAAGGAATATCTATCTTCTGTCATAGAAAATTGATTTATGAAAGTTCAAGAAACAAATTTAAAAGGGCTATATCTTATTACACCAGAGGTTTTCTTCGATGATAGAGGGTTCTTTTTAGAAAGTTTTAATCATTCTAAATTCACTGATGCAACTGGTACTGAATTTACATTTGTTCAGGATAATCACTCTAGATCGTCAAAAGGAGTTTTGAGGGGTATGCATTATCAGGTTCCTCCCTTTGAACAAGGAAAGCTCGTAAGGGTTATCAGTGGAAAGGTCTTGGATGCTGTTATAGACTTGAGAAAAAATTCTGGAACATTTGGTAATTGGTACACAACTGAGTTAAGCAGTGAGAACTTTAAACAACTCTGGATACCACCTGGATTCGCTCATGGATTTTTAACCTTAAGTGATACAGCTGAGCTACTGTATAAGACATCAAACTTCTACAGCAAAGGCCATGAAAGATCTATTGCTTGGAATGATTCTGAAATCAATATAGACTGGGGCCAAGTAGAGGAACCAATAGTTTCTGCTAAAGATAAGGAAGCTAATTCTTTCAGAGAATCCGAACACTTCGATTAAAAATATATACTAGCTGCATCTTAATAAACTTAAATTTATAAAATTCGATAATTTTATATTATCAATAATAATGAATAGAAAAATCTTCATCGGATATACTTCATATCAGGAAATTGTATTTGAAGTTGCAAAGCATTCTTACGAAAGGCTATCTAAGGGTATAAAGTGCTTTCCAATAGTCCAGAGTGCTTTAAGAGATCTAGGTGTTTATACAAGAGATGTTGATAAGCTTGGTACAACAGAGTTTTCCATCACACGTTTCTTAACTCCGTGGTTAGCTGCTTATGAAGGTTGGGTTTTATTTACTGATAATGATATGTTGGCCTTAGGTGATCTGAATGAGCTATTCGATCTAGCAGATGATAAGTTTGCTATTATGTGTGTTAAGCATGATTATCAACCCAAAGAAGAAATGAAATTAGATAATCAAAAACAATCAATTTACCCAAGAAAAAATTGGTCTTCTGTAGTGCTTTGGAATTGTTCCCATCCAAAGAACAAATTGATTACTCCTGATTACGTAAATGAAGCGAGCCCAATGCATTTGCATAGATTTCAGTGGCTTGATGATCATGAGATTGGAGAGCTGCCACTTGAATGGAATTGGCTTGTAGATTGGTATAAAGAACCAGTTGACGGCGCTCCCAAGCTTTTACACTATACTGAAGGAGGTCCTTATTTTAAGAATTATTCTAATTGTGATTACGCGGATCGTTGGAGAGAGGAATTTTCATTTCTCACAGGAAGAAATTTTTCTGATCAGGATATAATCGATATTTAAAATCCAAGTGCACATTACGGAATTTTTATGAATAATTTAGACGTAGCAAAAAAGGCTCTGCAAATTACTATTGATGCTCTTGAGGTTGGAAAAGAATCAATCAATGCAGAATTCTCTGATTCTGTAGAATTGATTAAAAAAAGGGTGCCTCCTGGAAGACTGATTGTCATGGGAATGGGAAAATCAGGTCATATAGGTTCTAAGTTAGCTGCAACATTTGCAAGCACGGGAACTCCCGCATTTTTTGTTCACCCGGCTGAGGCTGGACACGGTGATTTAGGTATGATTGCTAAGGATGATATTATTCTTGCCATCTCTCAATCAGGTGAGAGCGATGAACTAATGAAACTAATTCCCTTTATTAAGAAGAATAATATTCCTCTAATATCTCTTACTGGAGGAAAAAACTCTTCGCTCTATGAGCATTCAAACTTAGTCATTGACACATCAATTGCAAAAGAAGCCTGTCCTTTAGATTTAGCTCCTACGGCTAGTACTTCATTGACCTTGGCCCTAGGAGATTCTCTAGCAGTATGTCTTCTGGAAAGTAGGGGTTTTGGCGAGGAAGACTTTGCTTCAACTCATCCACTTGGAAAGTTGGGAAGGAAACTGACAATATATGTAGAAAACATTATGAGCTCAGAAAAAGACTCGGCAATTATAGATGAGAAAACTAGTATTCAGGAGAGTCTTCTTACAATAACCTCTGCTGGCCTCGGCTTTGCAGTAATTGTGAATTCTAAAAGAGAGCCTTTAGGTGTTTTTACCGATGGAGATTTGAGAAGATGTTTAGATGAATCTATAGAAATTTCAAAAGTACCCATTAGTGAAGTTATGATTAGAACTTTTCTATCCGTAGAACCTCAAATTCTGGCTGCAGAAGCAGTTGAAATTATGAAGAAAAATAAAATTTCGGCACTGCCCGTTATTGACGATAAAAATCAAATAAAAGGTACTATCAATATGAGGCAGTTGTTGCAAGCTGGAGTAGTCTGACTCGTATGAATAAGAAAAAGGTGGCTATTTCTCAATCTAATTATATACCTTGGAAGGGCTACTTTGATTTAATAGATTTTGTAGATGAATTCATTCTTTATGATGACATGCAGTACACAAAACGAGACTGGAGAAATAGAAATTTAATTAAAACCCCAAACGACAACTTATGGTTAACGGTACCTGTGAATGTAAAAGGAAAATTCGATCAAAAAATCTTTGAAACAACTTTTGCTAATGATTTTTGGAGAAAAGAGCATTGGCTTAAGTTGGAATCTAACTATAAAAGATCAAAGTATTTTGACGAAATTTCTCTATTTCTTAAACCCTTATACACAGACATTAATTACAACAATTTATCTGAGTTGAATGAAAAATTCATTAGAGAAATATGTAAATATCTTGAAATCGATACAGTAATATCAAGATCTTCAGACTATGAGCTCGTAGACGGAAAAACCGAAAGATTAGTTAGCATTTGTAAACAAGCTGGTGCAGGGGAATATATATCTGGGCCTGCAGCTAAGGACTACGTGGATCAACATTTATTTGAGGAAGCAAAAATCAGACTAAGATTCTTTAATTTTTCTGGATATCCAGAGTATGATCAGCTTTGGAATGAATTTGATCACAACGTCAGTATATTAGATCTTCTATTCAATTCTGGTGAGGAATCTAGAAGCCTATTCAGATCCCAAAGAATATTCAATGATGAATAACAAAGAGATAATCAAACAAGTTAGTGATTATTATTCACAGAAAGTACTCTCTCATGGAGCTACTCCAGAAGGAGTGTATTGGAATGGTGAAGAAAGCCAAAATGTTAGATTTTCTCAACTGTTAAAAATTACAGATAAAAGGGATGGTATTAGTATAAATGATATAGGATGTGGTTACGGCGCTCTTAATGAAATATTATTTGAAAGAAATAAACCTTACACCTATTACGGTTATGATATTTCCCCCGAGATGATTTCTCAAGCTAGTCAGTTGTATTCTGATCACAAACATATTGCCTTCATAGAGTCATCTGAACCAACAATGAAGGCTGATTATTCAATAGCTAGCGGAATATTCAATGTAATGCTAGACAATGATGAAGATATCTGGAAAAAATATGTTAAAGAAGTATTAAAACAAATTAATGAATTTTCTTTGGAGGGCTTTGCTTTCAATATGCTAACAAGTTATTCAGATGAAGACAAAAAAGAGGATAAACTTTATTACGCATCTCCAGAAGAAGTCTTTAGCTTTTGCAAACATTCATTCTCTAAAGATGTAGCCTTACTTCATGATTATGGTCTTTATGAATTTACAATACTTGTGAGAAAAAATGTCTAAAAAATTAATAATATTTGGAGCTGGAGACATAGCTGAATTGGCCAAGTTTTACTTTACAGAAGATTCTGAGTATGAGGTTATTGCTTTTTGCGTTGATGAAGAATTCATTACATCAGATCAATTTTGTGGCTTACCTCTGGTTTCTTCTAATCATGTTGTTGACAAGTATGACCCGAGCACTCATTCAATGTTCGTTGCCTTGAGTTATTCTAAACTTAACCTAATAAGAAAAGAGAAATATGAATTAATCAAAGGTTTTGGCTATGAGGTTGCGAGCTATATAAGCTCCCGCGCCACAATATTGAACGATAAGATTGGAGAGAATTGTTTCATTCTTGAAGATAATACTGTTCAGCCATTTGTAGAAATAGGAAATAACGTTACTTTATGGAGTGGTAATCATATAGGTCATCATTCAATAATCTCTGATCATACCTTCATTGCTTCACATGTTGTTGTGTCTGGAGGAGTCAATATTGGTAAACAATGTTTTATAGGTGTTAATGCAACATTGAGAGATCATATTTATGTGGGAGACAATTGTGTCATAGGAGCTGGAGCACTTTTGTTGAATGATGCTGAGGAAGGAGAGCTTTATATAGGTTCTAAGACTGAGAAGTCTGATAGAGCCACTAAGAGTTTAAAAAAAATCTAAGATGTGGAAAAAGATAGGCCGTATTTTTGATCCTTCAAATTTATCAGACGGCCACAGCTATGCTTCAGTGCCTATCGCAGAAAGACTAGAAGGCGATTTATTTAATATATATTTTAGCTCTAGGGATGAATCAAATAAAAGCTATACTCGTTTTATTACTATAGACATAACAGATCCAAAAGCAGCAGTTACAATAGAAGATTCATTTGTCCTAACACCCGGTTCCTTAGGGACCTTTGATGATAGTGGGGCAATGGCTTCTTGGATCACTGAAACTGAGAGTACCAAATATCTCTATTACATTGGATGGAATTTAGGAGTAACTGTTCCATTTAGAAACTCTATAGGCATAGCAAGTAAAAGAAATAATAAATTTTTTAAAATGTTTGATGGACCTATATTGGACAGAACATATAAAGAGCCTCATTTCGTTGCAAGTTGTTGTGTCCTCAAGGAGGATAACAAATGGATTATGTGGTATTTAGCCTGCACGGACTGGATAATAAGTGATGGCCGCCCAGTTCACAAATATCATATAAGATATGCAGAATCGAATGATGGTATATCTTGGAATAGACATAATGATATTGCTATAGACTTTAAGGATGATAAAGAGATTGCCATTTCTAGACCTTGCGTCATCAAGGACAACGACTGTTGGAGGATGTGGTATTCCTATAGAGGTGAGAAGTACAGGATAGGATATGCTGAATCATTAGATGGTAAGTCTTGGACTAGAAAAGACGAACTAGCTGGAATAGAAGTCTCTGAGGAAGGCTGGGATAGCGACATGATTGAATATCCATATGTATTTGATCATCAAGGTCATAGATATATGCTTTATAATGGGAATGACTACGGAAAATCGGGTATCGGACTTGCAGTCTTAGATGAATAAAAAAAACCTTCTTGAGAATATCCCCTTCAATAAACCATTTTTAACTGGTGGTGAGTTAGAAAATATTAATCAATGTAATTTAAATAGCCACCTGTCTGGTGATGGAGAGTTTACTAAACTATGCAGCAAAGCTTTGGAAGATATCACTGGAACAAAAAAAGCACTTTTAACCCATTCGTGTACTGCCGCTCTTGAGCTTGCCGCTTTGCTGATCAATATTAAACCAGGTGATGAAGTTATAATGCCTTCGTATACTTTTGTTACTTCTGCAAGTGCATTTGTGTTAAGGGGTGCTATTCCTGTTTTCGTAGATATAAGAAAAGATACTTGCAATATTGATGAGAGCCTAATTGAACAAGCTATAACAAAAAAAACAAAAGCTATAGTTGTAGTCCATTATGCAGGCGTTTCATGTGAGATGGATAAAGTATCCCAAATAGCTAATGATAATGGTCTTCTCTTAATTGAGGATTCTGCTCAAGCTTTAATGTCAACATATAAAGATCAAAGTCTGGGAACCTTCGGAGCGATGTCGACAGTATCTTTTCATGAGACAAAAAATATAATTTGTGGCGAAGGAGGATCTTTATTTATCAACGATGAAGAATATATTAGTAGAGCTGAAATTCTAAGAGAAAAGGGAACCAATAGATCAGCCTTCTTTAGAGGAGAAGTTGACAAGTACACTTGGGTAGATACAGGCTCTTCCTTTCTACCGGGAGAGGTAACAGCTGCATTTCTTTTCTCTCAATTAGAGTCTGCAAAAGACATAACAATTAAGAGAAAGGCTATCTGGGATAAGTATCACGAAAGTTTAGAGTCATTGGAAAGGGCTGAGGTTATCAGGAGGCCTTTTATACCAGAAAATACTGAGCATAATGCTCATATGTACTATTTAATCTTTAGAAGTCAAAGAGAGAGAGCCAAGATCTTAAATGGACTTAAGGATATGGGTATAAACTGCGTTACGCATTATGTTCCTCTGCATTCTTCTCCAGAAGGAAAAAGAGTTGGCAGGTCGCATGGAAACCTAAAAAATACAACTGAGATAGCAGATACTCTTCTCAGACTTCCTTTATGGATCGGTTTGAACCCAAGCAGGGTCATAGATGGTTTGGTGAAGTTATCTAAATCTTTATAGCCAAATGAAAGTATTTCATGTGATAGATGAGAATAGTTTATTTAAGGACCATCTTGAAGATCAACTATTAAGAACTGACCAGGAAATTTTTTTAATTAAAAAAAATCGCTTTGGGCTCACATACGTATCGATTTTTGAGTTAGTACACCTCAGTAGGCTGAATGAGAAGACCTTATTTGTATTCCATGAAGTGCATCACCTTTCTCTATTTATTCTAAATTTTTTTATTAGAGATTTCCTTTTTACTCTGTCATATATAGGACATGAATTTTACTCAAACTTTATTTCAGAATCAGCATTTCAAGAGCATTGTTTAAATAAGAGCCCTTTGTTAGACAAGAAGTTTTACCCTTCATCTAAATCTTCTTTAAGCAGAGTAATAAAAGACTACTTAAAATTGAAGATCGCTTTATTTGTTGTTTCTAGAGCAATTGCAATTACCTCACTTACTCAAAAGCAATTTCGAATATTGAAGAAAATATTTTTTTTAAAAAAGGGTTATCATCTGAAAACTTTTCATAAAATGTCTCGAGCTTATTTTGATGAGCACGAGTACAAAGAAAATCTTTTTGAACAAAAGAATGGCTTAACTTTTCTGATTTGCCACAGTGCAACTGATTCCTTAGCTCATGAACAATCTCTAGAGATACTCAGGAAGCTTTCTATGAATGCACCATATGATATTCATATCAGAGGATTCTTATCATACTCTGGTGGGGACGAGTCATATAGAGATAATCTCGAGAGTACTTTAATCCAAAAAGCTTCAGATTTCTCAAAATCCATTAGCTTTGAAAGAGAATTTTTGGACCGTGAAAGTCTTTCACAAAGGTTACTGGAAGCAGACGTAGCCCTTTTCTCATGCTTTAGAGATGAAGGGGTAACCTTTCTCAGGCAATTTGTTTCTTTAGGAGGATTGGTATGCTTTAATAAATTCTCAATAAACTTTAGTTTCTTTAATTCTTACTGCCCAAATAAGACATTGTCCCATGAGGATTTATTTTCGATTAACCTAGAAAACATACTTGAGAAAAAAAGACAAAAGCCCGAAATAAAATATAATTTCCTAAACTATTCAGAAATTACAGATTTATCATTATTTAGAATTTAATTTTTAATTAAGGAATTACAATGGGATATTCTTACAACTCGATAAATAGACTGAGGCAAGACAAGAAGTTTTTTCAAAAAAAAGATATTCTCACTCTCGGTACTTTATTTCCATTCCTAAATCGTCGTGAAGCCTCAAAGCTAAATAGAGAAGGTGTGCTGACAAACATTGAAAAGAAAGATTTTTCCAAGCACTTATTTCAAAATATTTTGGGTGCTAACATATGCCACTCACTAGATGTCAGCGATTATCAACAGTCAGAAATTATTACAAATCTAAATTTTCCCATACCTGATGAATTAAAGGGAAATTACGATGTGATTTATGATGCTGGAACTTTAGAGCACATCTCTGATTTAACTACTGGAATTAGAAATATTTTTTCACTTTTGAAAAATGATGGAATCTATTATTTTGGCGTCCCATGTAATAATTGGATTGATCATGGTTTTTTTCAATTTTCGCCTACTTTCTTTATTGATTTATGTGGATGCAATAAGAATCTTGAACTAGAAACTATTTTTCTTTCAACAAAAGATTCTTACTTTGAGATTGAAGATTTGAGCCCAAGATTTTCTCAATTGATTTATTCTTCCAATGATAGATTTAACGTTGGAGGGATTATTAGGAAAATAGACGAAGATATAACTTTAGACCTAATCCAGACCAAATATGGCAAAGTTTACATAGATTCTGACTCTTCTACTCAAGATTTGTTGGAAATACCGCCTGCAAAGTATTTATACCTGTTGAGACAAAAGCTATCAGAGCTCATTTTTTGGATATTATCTTTCCCCTTTATTTCATTGATCAATAAGTTAAAGCTTCTTAAAAAGTTTAGGTTATTTTAATTTCTAATGATAAAAAAGATTTTTTATCTTTTAACAAATAAACAAAAAACGATTGGATTTTTTGTTCTTTTGGGTATGTTTTTTGTCGCAGTTCTCGAAACATTGAGCATTGCATTGATTGGGTCTTCAATGTCAATACTTACTAATAACGAAGTAAATAGCCAATATCCCGAATTTTTATCCTTCTTGAATTCTTTTGAAGAAATGTTCAATACTGAAAATAAGATTTTCATGGTTTTTTCTTTTTTATGTTTTGTATTTCTCTTTAAAAATCTCACAGCTGCATTAGTAATATGGATGCAATATAAATTTGTTTTCTTGACTAGAGCTAGTCTGTCAAAAAAGATATTTAGTTCATATCTAAGTAAAGATATTCTATTTCATAAGCAAAAGAATACTTCTGAACTAATAAATAGCTTAGTAAACGAAACTAATATTTTTGGTTCACATGGACTCAATCCTATACTTACAATCATTATTGAGGTATTTATTACCATAGGTATATCTTTATTTTTGTTATCAATGGATCCGAAAATCTTTGTCTTTATTTTAATTTCTCTGCTTTTACTTTATTTGCTTTACAGTAATCTCTTATCCAAAAAAGTAATTGATTGGGGAGAACAAAGAACACTTTTTGAAAGTTCAAGAGTAAAGTCTATCCAAGAAGGTCTAGGGTCAGTAAAGGAAATATTGCTAAGGCAGAAGCAAGATAGATTTCTTGAAGAATATGCTATTCCTAATCACAACGTTGCAAATGTTATGATAAAACAAAGTACTCTTCAGGCTCTGCCAAGAATGATCTTTGAAACGATCGGTATTCTATTCTTAATTTTCTATATAATTTTTCAAACTAATGAAGGTCAAAATCTAAATCAAATACTGCCAACTTTGGCAGTTTACCTTGCTGCGGCAGTAAGAATACTGCCCTCATTATCTCGAACTGCTGGAGCTTTTCAGAACATAACATTTGCTAAGCCAGTAGTTTCGAAATTTTATGACTTCTTTTGTTCAGAATTAGAAACCTCTTCAGATAAAAGAGTCTACTCATCGTCACTAGTTTTTTTAAAAGAGATAACTCTTACAGATGTTAGTTTTTGCTATTCAAATCAAGAGAAGCCAGTCATTTCTAGCTTTAATGAAAAAATAAAATATGGTGAAAGTGTAGGTATTATTGGGCCAAGCGGTTCAGGAAAGAGCACACTTGTCGACATACTTCTTGGTTTGATTCAGCCAGATAGCGGATTAATTACTATTGATGGAAATAAATTATCGAACAATAAAGAAGCCTGGCAAAATATTATAGGATACGTGCCCCAAGATATTTTTTTAATGGACTCAAGTTTGAAACACAACATAACCTTCGGAGAAATAGACATAGATATCGATAGTGAGAGGCTTGAAAAAGCTATCGAATTATCTAAGTTAACAGATTTTTGTAACTCTCTTCCTCAAAATGTAAATACTCTAGTGGGTGAAAGAGGCAACAATATCTCAGGAGGGCAGAGACAAAGAATAGGAATTGCCAGAGCATTGTACAGAAATCCATCTATTTTGATTCTGGATGAAGCAACTAGCTCTCTTGATCTTGAAACAGAGCAAAAAATTGTTCAAGAATTAAAACAATTAAAGGGCAAGGTAACCATGATCACTATAGCTCACAGACAGTCTGCTTTAGAAGCTTGCGATCGAATCATAGATCTAGAAGCACTCAATGGAATCTAATCTTTCTCTCAAATTTGACATCTTTAAAATTGGCTTTCCAATTATTTTACTTTTGTGGGTGGGTACCATCCTAGATCCACAAGGTGGCTTATACCAATTGAAGTATCTTGTACTAATTCTAGCGGGTTTTTGGACAGTTGCTTTCCTTTTTTTCCAGAGAAAACTATTTATACCCAAGATCCAGCTTTATTACCTGATCTGGTTTTCCTTTCTTTTGCCTATTTATTGATTATTGATTTCTTTAATATCGGGAGGATTCAAAGGGGAATTTATCGACACATCCTACTTAAGCTCATCTTTTTTTCTTCTATTTACCTTACTCTATACAGCCAATAATCTTGAGTTTTCTAAAAAAGTTTTTATTTTTAGCTGTAGAGCTTTGAGCATAATAATTATTAGCGTATTTGCTTTTGCTTTACTGGATCTTGAGCCAAATCCAATATGGTTTTTTGTTGAGCACGACATGGCATTTTTTGGTATCAGAGAGTTTGGACCTATCGAGGCATATTATATTTTCTTTGTTTCTTCACCACTGTTAATTTTTTTGATAGCCTACGACGCATCCAACTATGTGAATAAAGCGTCATTCCCGGGATTAATAACTCTATTTTCGTCTTTTTTGTCAGTATTGTTGACTGCAAATAGAATGAATATCTTCTTATCTTTAATTTCTATTTTTTTGATCTTTATATTTTTTAAGCGTCAAAATATAAAAATTAACTTCTTCTTATTCCATTTCTCTTTGATTCTTTTTGCTCTTTCTTTTTTATTCTATTTTGATTTTCTTCAAGAACTGTATAGAAATCAACTACTGTCAGACTCAAGGGTTGGATTGCTAAGTACCTATTTTATTATATTTGATGATGCTACAAGATTTATCTTTGGGCAGGGGTTCAATTCCCACTCGTGGTCTTTTGAGACTATAGAATTAATAAATCCAAGTCTTGCATTGGTACATGCAAGTAAAACTGAACTAACATATTTCGAATTTTTACGCGTATTTGGTGTTGTTAATTTTTTCATTTTTCTTTGCTTTATTTTTTATGTATTGGTTTGGGGGTTGAAGCTGAAAGATGAAAATTTATGGTTATTTATAGGACTTACATTCTATTTTATTTCGTGTTTTACAAACCCCAACCTATTTACAATAATTTTTATTTTACCGCTTGGTCTAGCTCTAGCAATTATTAGGCTCAAATTTAATTAATAACCTAGTGAAAGCAAAAGATAAAATAGTATTCATAATGGTATCTAACCAAGTCTCCTTAAATCTTGTATATGGACTGGAATCTTTGAATCATTGGAATTCAGAAGTAAGAGTTTTTGTTCATGGAAGTAGGTGTAGCTTGATGCCTCATCAGCATAAGTTAAAAAATTTTAAATATATTAATTATTCAAAGGTTAATTTGATTAAGGAAGCTCTAAAAGCATTTGTTTATAGAAAAAGAATTTATTCTTATGTGCCGCATCTTAAGTTGGGAAATTTTGTAAGAAATTTTTTAACTTTTTTTTCTTATCGTTTAAATTACATTGATGATGGTTTAGACACATTTCGAGATATTCCTAATAATATTAATTTCACAGATTTGAGGCCCTCTACGGAGTACATTACTTTTAATTACCCTTTTACTACTGGAAAGTGGACATCTAAGATAAATTTCAAACCAATTATTAACACAGACTATTTATATCTTTCTCCAAGCAAACCTATAGATCTATCAAAATTTGACAAGTTGCTTGTTGAGTCACCCCTCGTGAATGAATATTTTGAAGAATCTATAGTTGATAAGGATAATACTTTTGCTATTAGACATCCCAATCCCAAAAAAAAGAATCTAAATTTTCATTATGATTACGAAGCCTCTGGCAAGGACTTTGCTTTGGAGAATTCTTTAGAAACCTTCAAAGGAGCTTTATTTATTGGAGCAACAATGACCTTTGTCTGCATGAGTCTCTCAAAGGATCTTCCAAAAGAAATCTATTTAATCTTACCCTCTTCAGAGGTAGATAATTATTCCCCTTTATGTAGTATGGCTGGCTTGATTGACACCAAGGTTGAAATAATTATTGCCTAAGATAAATCGTATCTAATACAAAGATGGAAACTAAATTGAATATTGCAGTGGGTTTAATCCTATACAAACCCTCAGAATTTCTGCTCAAAAGAATAGAGTTAATACTAAACATGGGCTTCCATTTGTATATATTTGATAATTCTCCTGACGAGGAATTTATAAATCCTGAAGAAATTAATTCTAGTTTTTTACATTATTATCATAAAAATGATAACAAAGGCCTTGGTTTTTCACTTAAATTTATTACGCGTAAATCTCTTGAAAATGGCAATGACTTATTTCTATATTTTGATCAGGATACTTTTTTTGATAAAGAGACTCTAGAATATATATCCGCTTATTTTAAAACAATAAAACCGCAAGAAATAAAAGCAAATTCTGCTTTCTGGTTTACCAATAAGACCATAGATGCAGCTTCAAAAGATAATAATCTAGTGATAAATAGCGGTTGCTGTTATGTACTAGAAAATCTCAGCAAAATGGAATGGCATGACCAGTCCATGTTTGTTGAGGGAGTGGATTACATGTTTTGTCTAGACTCTATCATTAATGGTTTTACTTTAACGAAAATAGGCAAAGTACCAGGTTTGAATCATGATATTGAACAACCAATTCTTACAAGAAAATTCCTCAACAGAGAGTTTGAGATCAGGGTTTATCCTTTGAGAAGGGTCTTGGAAGTTTTTTCTTCGCACTTTAGAATCTTGCTTAAATCATTTTCAAATCGTAAGTTTCTTTTTTCATATAAAATCATATACTTGTTATTGGGCTTCACATATCACCAAATAGTTTCTCTTCTATTTATAAAAAAGGATTATTAATGGGTACTAAATATTTCACAGTTTGTAACATTGCTTTTCTTGATAGAGCTTTAACACTAGCTGAGTCAGTTGATAAATACGGTGAAGAGCTGACCATCTATGTCTTTGATAAGAAAGTAGATCTTGGTGGATTGCCTGAATACGCTGACTTGGTTTGGATGGAAGAACTTGAAATACCGTCTTTTAAGAAACTTGCATTCAAATATGATATTACTGAACTTAGCACTTCACTGAAGGCTTTTATAGCACGATCAATATTGAAAGAAGGAAATCAAAAAGTAATCTTCCTTGATCCGGATGTTTGTGTTTATTCCTCTCTGAAACCCATTGAACTTGAACTAGATAATGCCCCAATCTTATTAACTCCTCACTTTACCTCACCTGAAGAAGGAGGAGATCTAGCAATGCTAAGATTTGGTTCCTTCAATCTTGGCTTCTTCGGTATTAAAAATACAACTGAGGGCATAGAATTCCTGGATTGGTGGCACGAACGATGTATTGATCATTGTTTCTTTGAGACTCAATGGGGGCTTTCAACAGATCAAAAATGGGTATCGATTGCTCCATGTTTTTTCGAAAATTTGAAGGTGTCTTTTGATAAAGGATGGAACATGGCTCCTTGGAATCTTCATGAAAGAAAGCTAACCCTTTCAGAAAATAAGTACTCTGTAAATAATGAAAACTTGCTAGTTTTCTTTCATTTTAGTTCCTTCGACTCAACAAATCCTATGTTACTTTCTAAACGAATACCTTTACCAGTTGAGAGAAATGATGAGTTTAAAAAAATTATAGCTGAATATGCAGAATCTTTAGATAAACATAATAAACAAGTTGGCTTACATAAGTATGCATATGATTATTTTGATAACGGAGATTACATTTCTCCTGCTTTAAGAAGAGCGTATTCTTCTGTCATTGATCAGTTTGATGATATTCAAGATCCTTTTAATAGTTTATCTAGAGTTTATAAATTTGCTAGATATAACAACCTTTTAGAAAAAGGAGAAATTGTTTATAAATCAATGGGATTTGAGTCAGTTGCAAGCTATCGTTGGCAGTTTAGGATAATTAACTTTCTTATGAGAACTGTACTAAAGATATTGGGCCCAAATAGATTTATGAACCTTTCTCGATTACTCGTCTTTCTTTCTAGTTATCGTTTAAACCAAGATCTATGGAAAATTCCTCAAGATAAATAAAAAATGTGCGGTATAGCAGGAGGTTTCGGATTAACCAATGATCCACATCAGCAGATCGAACTGATATTGAAAATTTTAAGGAGAAGAGGCCCTGATGATGCAGGATCTTGGATATCCGAAGATAATAAAACAGCTTTAGCTCATACAAGATTATCTATACAAGATTTGTCTAGGTTCGGTAGCCAGCCTATGATTTCTCATGATAAGAACATAAGAATGGTTTTCAATGGAGAAATCTATAATTTCCAGGAATTGAGAAAAGATTTGGAATCTAAAGGAATTCGATTTCAAGGTAACTCTGATTCTGAAGTCTTAGTAAACCTTTACGCCCTCTATGGAGTGAAGAGCTTCAATATGTTGAATGGTATATTTTCGGCTGGATTCTATAACGAAAATGAAAAAAGTCTTGTTGTTGTAAGGGACCCATTAGGTATAAAGCCACTGTATTACAATATCCATGGTTCAACGTTTACCTTTGCTAGTGAAATTAAGGCTTTAGTTAGGTCAGGATGGGTGCAAGCCGAGATCAATCCAATTGGAGCGCTCCATCACTTGAGTTATTTATGGAGTCCAGGATCAACTACAATCTTAAAGGGTGTATCCAAACTTCTTCCGGGTCATTACATGCTAATAAAGCATGGAGAGGAGCCTCAGTTGAAAGAATATACTGATCTGAGGTTTGAAGAAGGTATTCCTAATTACAACTTGCATGATTATGTTAATACACTTTCTCAAAAACTTAGCGCAGCTGTCAAAAGACAACTAGTTGCGGACGTTCCACTAGGAGCCTTTTTATCTGGCGGACTAGATTCATCTTCTATAGCAGCTTTTGCACAAAAAAGCCTTGGTGAACATCGAAGATTACAATGTTTCACCATTAAAGTCCCTGACCACAATACTAATCAAGGGTTTGTTTAAGACCTGCCCTATGCCCTTAAAGTAGCTGAACATCTTGACTTGGATTTGCATATAGTTGAGCCGGATCATTCGATAGCTGCAAGGCTCAATGAAATGCTTTACTTTTTGGACGAGCCCACAGCAGACCCTGCTGCTTTGAACACTTTACTAATTAGTGAATTTGCAATTGATAAAGGAATTAAGGTTTTATTATCTGGCTCAGGCGGAGATGATATATTTACAGGGTATAGGCGACATTTTGCTATACAGCAAGAGAAATGGTGGGCATTTATGCCGAAACCTTTGAGAAGTCTATTATCAAGGTCAACTTCAAAGCTGAACACTAAGAATCCCTTTTTTAGGAGAATTAGTAAAGCATTCTCCTATGCACACCTTGATGATGACCAGAGGATTGTCAGCTATTTTCTCTGGAATAAACCAGAAACAGTAATTTCTTTATTTACCGATGATTTAAGGAATGAATTAGAAACTGAAGATGTTTTTTCACCGTTACTGGAAACTTTATCTAGGATATCTCCAACAACTTCACCGCTCAATAAGATGTTATATCTCGAATGTAAACATTTTCTTGCAGATCACAATTTGAACTATGCAGATAAGATGGGAATGGCAACGGGCTTAGAAATTAGAGTCCCTCTCTTAGATCTTGAGCTAGTAAATTTTGTCACCAGAATCCCATTAAAATTTAAACAAAAATTCTCCCAAGGAAAATGGATTTTTAAAAAGACAATGGAAAAATATTTACCTCATGAAGTAATTTATAGAAGTAAAACCGGATTTGGAGGTCCGTTGAAGTTCTGGATGAATGGTATACTCAAAGAGACTTGTGATGATGTCTTTTCAAAGGAATCAATAGATTCAAGAGGTATTTTTGACTACAAAGAAATCAAAAATCTTATTAAGCTTGATAGCTCCGGCAAAGTCGATGCTACTTACTCTATTTTTTCAATTCTATGTTTAGAACTTTGGTTTAGACAGTACATAGATGGGGATTATGCGGTTGATAATATTCTTGAAGAACTATAATTTAAACTTTTATTCACTTTATGAACATCAAGAATAAAAAAATCTTGATTATTTTTGGAACAAGGCCTGAAGCGCTGAAAATGGCCCCTGTAATACTAGAACTCAAGTCTCATTTTTCTGTTAAGGTATGTGTTACCGCACAACATAGAGAAATGTTAGATCAAGTTCTTAACTTGTATAACATAAATCCCGATATCGATTTAGATATCATGAAGCCTGGTCAAGATTTATTTAGTATAACTTCAGAAATAATTTCTTCTTTAAAATCTGTATTTGAAAAAATAAAGCCAGATATAGTCTTAGTTCATGGAGACACTACTACATCTATGGCAGCATCAATCAGTGCATTTTATTCCAAAATACCTGTTGCTCATGTGGAAGCTGGACTTAGAACAAATGATCTTTATTCCCCTTTTCCAGAAGAAATCAATAGACAAATAACCTCAAGAATAGCGAGTATTCATTTCGCTCCTACTGAGGAATCACAAAATAATCTGTTAGCTGAATCCATTGATAAAGAAAGAATTTTCATAACAGGAAATACAATTATAGACTCTTTAATAGAAATAAAATCTAGAACTAAATCTGTTCAATTTTCGTCTAAAACTCTACGAAAGTTGAGCTTTCTTTCTGATTCTAATGAATATGATTTTCCAAAATTGGTTTTAGTAACTGGTCACAGAAGAGAGAATTTTGGAGCTGGATTTGAAAATATATGCAAGGGATTAAAAAGAATTGCGGAAGCATATCCTGAAATAAAGATAATCTATCCTGTGCACTTGAACCCTAACGTATCAGGTCCTGTTAAAAGGATTCTTTCAGACTCCAATAATATACATCTAATTGAACCTATGGAGTATTTAGAATTTGTGAAAATAATGTCTTTGTCTTATTTGATACTTACAGATAGCGGTGGCATACAAGAAGAAGCTCCCAGTTTAGACGTGCCTGTTCTACTTATGAGGGAGAACACAGAAAGACCTGAAGCTGTCGAATCTGGCTGTGTAAGAATAGTTGGAACGGAAGCAAGCAGTATCTTCAATCATGCTAAACAATTAATTGAAGACTCTAATTTGCATGAACATATGGCTAGATCAAAAAATCCTTTTGGTGATGGTCAAGCCTCTAAAAGAATCCGCAATGTTCTTACTGAGCAATTCGAAGGAGGAATAATTTGAAAATTACGGTAGTAGGTTTAGGGTATATCGGCCTTCCAACTGCAAGTTTACTTGCTTCTAGAGGTCATGATGTTGTTGGCATTGATAAAAGTGAGTTTGTAGTCAGTATGGTGAATAAAGGAGAGTCTCATATTGTTGAATCTGGTTTAGGAGACTTAATAAGAAAATCTGTAGAGGAAAAAAAACTATTCGCTTCCTTGGTTCCTCAAAAATCAGATGTTTTTGTAATAGCCGTTCCTACACCTTTTGAAGATCACAAGAAGCCAGATCTTTCTTATGTAAGAGAAGCTGCATTATCTATTGCACCTTTTTTAGAAAAAGGAAACTTAGTGATCCTAGAATCTACAATTCCTGTCGGCACAACTGAAAAATTTACTGACTGGTTGTCTCAGTCAAATGAAGAACTTTCTTTCCCAGATTACAATAAAAATTCTGAAGACCATGATGTATATATCGCGCATTGTCCGGAAAGAGTGCTTCCAGGAAATATTCTTCATGAACTTATACACAATGATAGAACTATTGGAGGAATTACAGAGAAGTGTTCATCAGTAGCCAAAGAGTTTTATAAATCTTTTTCGGAAGGGAACTGTCATATAACTTCATCTAGAACTGCTGAACTTTCAAAATTAGTTGAGAACTCATTCAGAGATGTAAATATAGCTTTTGCTAATGAACTTTCTGTAATTTCTCATGATCTGGTTGTAGATGTTTGGGAATTAATTGATATTGCTAATTCCCACCCAAGAGTAAATATCCTTCAGCCTGGACCAGGAGTTGGTGGACACTGCATAGCAGTTGATCCATGGTTTATCGTTGATTCAGCTCCAAAAAATGCGCAACTTATTAAAAGTGCCCGAATAGTAAATGACAACCAGCCCTTTTTTGTATTGAAAAAAATAGAAAAGCTGCTTAAAAGTAAAAATACTAATCAATTCAAAATAGCCTCTTTGGGTTTATCTTTCAAACCAAATGTAGATGACTTAAGGGAAAGTCCAGCTTTGCAAATAGCTGCCTCTGTAAATGATATGGGATTTGCAGAGCATCTTGTTGTTGAACCAAATATAAATAAACTTCCTGAAGAGCTCTCTGGCAACAAAACAAAGTTAGTTGATCTAGATCTGGCGATTGGCTCTGCAGATATCATCTTGTTACTAGTTGATCATGATCAATTTCGGGAGATTTCACACAGAAATTTTGACGGAAAGGAGATCATAGATACTAGAGGTTTGTTCCGTAAAAATAATTAAAAATCTAAGAAAAATTTTTACAGATAAAAAACTAGCTAAAACTGGTAGGATATAATTAATCTACTAAAATTTTTTATGAAACAGGTTATACAAGATCTTTCTAATGGAGAAACTAAACTTATTGATGTTCCTGCTCCTGCTCTAACAAAAAATACAATAATTATTGAAACTGCTAATACTTTAGTATCCGCTGGCACAGAGCGATCTCTTGTAGAATTTGGTAAAAGTAATTATTTACAAAAGGCTCTCAAGGAACCGGATAGAGTAAAGAAAGTTATCGATAAGATTAAAACTGATGGCATTCATTCCGCTTACGAAGCAGTTAACTCTAAATTGTCTCAACCAATAGCTATTGGATATTGTAATGCCGGAGTTGTAGTAGAAAGTGATCTTGATGAGTTTCCCGTAGGGACTAGAGTTGTGTCAAATGGTCCCCATGCAGAAGTCGTCAGGACTGGCCCAAATCTTTGTGCTTCAATACCTGATTCAGTATCTTTAGAGCATGCCCCCTTTGCAATAATTGGCTCTATAAGTTTACAAGCTATTAGGCTCACTAATCCAACTATTGGGGAAACAATCGTTGTTTCTGGCTTAGGTCTTGTGGGTTTAATGACTGTACAAATTTTGATAGCTAATGGCATAAATGTAATAGGTATGGATTATGATAAAACTAGATGTAAGTTGGCCAGAGATTTTGGAGCCACAGTCTTAAATCTTTCTGAAAATGATGATCCAGTTAGATTTTGTAATTCTCTTACAAATGGCCTAGGAGTAGACGGTGTGATAATTGCTGCCTCAACTAAAAGTGATGAGGTTATCCATCAAGCGGCTCAAATCTGCAGAAAAAAAGGCAGAATAACTCTTGTGGGGGTCATTGGTCTTAATTTAAGGAGGGATGATTTTTATGAAAAAGAATTGACCTTTAAAGTTTCATCTTCCTATGGTCCTGGGAGATATGATCCCTTGTACGAAGACAAAGGCATAGACTATCCATTTGGTGAAGTAAGATGGACTGCCAAAAGAAATATAGAAAGTATCATAAACCTGATGAATAAGCAGTCTATAAATATCGAACCTTTAATTTCTCATAAATACAAACTTACCAATATAAGCCAAGCCTACGGTCAGCTTGCTTCTTCCTCATCCTTGGGAATTATTCTTGAGTACGATTCAGTGTCCGATAATAAACTTCAAAAAACGATTGACTTAACATCAAAGTTCTCGAAGAACGAGGGAACCCCAAAAGTTGGTTTTGTAGGTGCAGGAAATTATGCCTCAAGAATATTAATTCCGGCCTTTAAGAAAACAAATTGCGAAATAAAAGTAATAAACGCCTCTACTGGACTCAGTTCTTATTTAGCTGCTAAGTCAAATGAAGTTCCAAAAATATCAACTGATATAAGTGAAGTCTTAGAAGATGAAGATTTGAATACTGTCGTTATTGCCACACGACATAATTTACATGCTAAACAGACACTTTCTGCTCTTAAATCAGGAAAAAATGTATTTGTTGAGAAGCCTTTGGCAATAGATCAATCTGAGCTTTCACAACTTTCTAGGTTTTTCTTTGATAGTTCTTCAGAAAAGAAAAATTTTCCAAGGTTGATGGTTGGATTTAACAGAAGATTCTCACCACTTACCCAAAAGTTAAAATCTTTACTTGCATCTGATGATTCAGCTAAATCAATAAGCATTACTGTTAATGCAGGACAGATTGATAATTCTCACTGGACACAAGACCCAAGCATTGGTGGCGGAAGAATTATTGGTGAAGTATGCCATTTCTTAGACCTTATCTCTTACTTAATGGACAGTCCTGTCGTTGATTTTAATGCTAGAACTTTTGAAGGCCAGAGAAAACAAATCAATAATGATAATGTTTTAATCTCTTTATCATTTGAGAGTGGAGATTTTGGAACGATACATTACGTTTCTAATGGAGGAAGTTCTTTCCCAAAAGAAAGAATAGAAGTATTTAGTAACGAGGGAACTCTTGTGCTGGACAATTTTAAACAACTTAGGGGTTTCAATTGGCCTTTATTTAGAAAGATGTCACTCTCAAGACAAGATAAAGGGCACAAAGAATGTGTTAAATCTTTTATTGAGTCTATTGCAAATGGTGATCAGAATCCTATTCCTCTTGATGATATATTTAGAACCTCGGAATTGGCAATCTCGATTTCTGATTCTCTTTTTAAAAAAAATTAGTTCTACCTGAAGAGGCAATAATAGATCAAAATTTTTTAGAAAGTTAGTTATGAAATATTTGAGAAATCAATTTTTTAAAGTCTTCTTGATAAGACGAGTGGGTTTAAAAAATGTCATTCTCAACCTCTCATATAAGATTAAAAAAGGATTTCCTTTAAGTAGTCTCAGATTATTGAGATATGAGTTTCATATAGGAGAGCTGTTTGAAATTAACCCTAAAATAAAAAATGACAAACAGATTTCTTACAATGACAGTTGGGAAAAAAAACAATGCTACTTTAGTTGGTACCATAAGGATGATGACAAAATTCCAAGTTGGCATAATTTATTCACAGATAATACTGAATATGCAAACCCAAACCTTAATTGGTTTGAGATTCCATTAAATAAACCCGGGAAAGATATAAAGTTTGTTTGGGAAGCTTCCAGAATGGAATGGTTAATTACTTTTAGTCAACTTGCTGCTTTGGGTGATTTCGCATACATAAATAAAATAAATTCATGGGTCAAAGATTGGATGAAATCCAATCCACCCTACAAAGGAGTTAATTGGACCTGCGCTCAAGAATGTTCTATCAGGATTTTAAACTTTTTTTGTTCTTTACTGATTCTTAATCAGAATAATCTAAATACAACTCAAGAAAAATTTATAAAATGTCATTTAAGAAGGATAGCGCTTGCAACTTCATACTCCAAGTCTCAGCAAAATAATCATGCAACATCTGAGGGAGCAGCCTTATATATTGGAGGCCTTTTTCTAGAAATAAATTCCGTCAAAGAAGGAAGAAAGTGGAAATTGATGGGAAGAAAGATGTTAGAAGAAATGTCTTCTGCTTTAATTTCGAGGGATGGTTCTTTTAGTCAATCTTCTACAAACTATCATAGATTAATGTTAGACACATTTTCTTTAGCAGAAATATGGAATAAGAAATTTTCAGACTTGCCTTTTTCAGAAAACTTAAAAGATAAGATGTCACTCGCTGCAGACTGGATTTACAATATGTGTGATCTCGATACAGGACTTGTACCCAATCTCGGCGGCAATGATGGGGCATATTTACTCAAGCTACTTAATAATGATTATTCTGACTTTAGGCCATCTATCAAAGTTAGTTTGGCTCTCTTTCAACAAAAAGATTCCTTCAGTCATGACCCAGCTCTTAAAGATATTTTCTTATGGTTAGGTATTGAGATTCCCTCAGAAAAAAAAGAAGGTCCGATTTCCAATCAATGCGAAATCGGAGGAACCTGTGTCATTAGATCTAGAGAATCGATAATTTCTATGAAATATCCAAGAATTAAATTTAGACCCAGTCAAAATGATCTATTGCATTTAGATCTAATAATAGGAGGTTTAAATATCCTTAAAGACTCAGGAACTTATAGCTATGACCAAAAGCTTGAAGGCAACCAATTCTCAGGAGTATCTGGCCACAATACTGTAGAGTTTGACGATCAAGATCAATTAAGAAAGCTGAGTAATTTTATGTACCTTGATTGGCTAGACTCAGAAAATATTAATGCGCTAAGCTTGGAGTCCAATATTTATAAATTTTCTGCAGGCTATACTGATCATAGAAATAATACACACCTGAGGTCCATTATTTTTTATCCAACTTCTAAGAAGTTGATTGTGAAAGATAAAATTTCTGGTCCATTTAAGAAAGCAACGCTCAGATGGAGACTACCGCATGATGATTGGATTAGAGATACAAATAAAATAACAAACAGTAAATTCAATTTGGAATTTAAATCTGATTCAAAACATAATCCTATAAAATTACAAAAAGGATATGAATCAAGATATTACTTTAAAAGAGAGCCTGTCTATGTAGCTGAATTTTGCTGCTATGAAGGTGGTGAAATAGAAAGTGTTTTCAGTTGGACTTAAGAAATGAAAGTCTTATATTTTCATCAGTATTTTTCAACTCCTAATTTAAAAGGACCAAGTGGAATTAGATCTTACGCAATGTCTAAAAAACTCATTAGTAGAGGCCACAAGGTAACAATGGTCTGTGGATCTTCAGGCCACACCGGTTTAAAGGGCCCATACAATAAAGGCAAAAGAAGAGGGATGGTGGAAGGCATAGATGTAATTGAGATAGATATACCTTATTCAAATCATTTTTCTTTTCCTAGAAGAGCGCTTTCTTTTTTAAGATTCTCTATAAGAAGCATTGCCATAGCTCTGAAAGAGAATTATGATCTTGTTTTTGCTACTTCTACACCTCTCACTGCAGGAATACCAGGAATTTTTGCGAAAATCTTTCGAAGAAAAAAATTTATTTTTGAAATTAGAGATCTTTGGCCTGAACTACCAATTGCCATGGGGGTTATTAGAAACCCTCTGATCATTTCATTATTGAGATTTTTAGAGAAATTAATTTACTTCTCTTCTGATGCAATAATCTGTCTCGCTCCAGGCATGCTCAAAGTACTGAAGGATAAGGAAAAATTGAAAATAAGTATGGCCATGATTCCAAATGGTTGCGACTTAGATATATTTGATATTGAAAAGAAGGTATCTTACGAAAACTTAGAAAAGAACAAATTCTATGCAATTTTTTCAGGATCTCATGGTCTTGCAAATGGACTTGATAAAGTTCTTGATGCTGCCAAAGAACTGATCGAACTTGGAGAATCGGAGATTAGAATTATTCTTATTGGCGAAGGAAAATTAAAGCCACATCTTCAATACAGGTGTGGTCAAGAAAGTATAGATAATGTGATTTTTATGGACCCGATAGCAAAACATGAATTAGCCAAACTGCATAAGAATGTACACGTCGGACTTCAGATTTTGTCAAATGTAGAGTCATTTTATTTTGGAACATCTCCAAACAAATTTTTTGATTATTTAGCTTCAGGACTTCCAGTAATATGCAACTATCCAGGATGGGTGACTGATTTAATTGAAGAAAATCAATGTGGACTTTTTTCAGATCCTTCCAAGCCTGAAGATCTCGCTTTGAAACTAATTGAACTTAAGAGAGACAAGTTCAGACTGGAAAACTATGGTAAGAATTCTCTAAAGCTTGCGCGTACATCTTTTAACAGAGAAGACCTATCCGAAAAATGGTGCAGATTTATTGAAGATAGTTGTTTATAATGCAAAAAATTTAGGAAGTTTCATTGAAGATTATACTTAACGAAGTAACTAAGATAGTAAGTGATATATTAGAAACTTCTGATATCCAAATTTCTAAAGATACTGTCCTCTTAGGGGAAGAAAGTCCTGTCAAATCTAGAGAACTTGTGGAAATACTCCTTGAGTTAGAAGATTTTATGGATGAGGAATTCTCTATTGAATTTGATTGGTCATCAAATAGTGCCATGTCAGAAGCAAATTCAAATTACAGAACAATAGAATCCCTTTCAGACCACCTAAAGTCTCTAGTTGACTAAGTTATTTTGAATAAAGAAAGGTTAATTGTTGTTTCTGGCGCATCAAGCGGCATAGGAAGGCATATCGCTGAAACAGCTTCCTCTTGTGGATTCGAAGTGATTGGACTCTCTAGATCCAAAGTGAATTCGAATTTTACGTCTATAGAATGCGATATTTCTAATCATGACGAGGTTAAGTTATTTTTCAAATCAATCAAGAAAAAAACAAACTTTAGTAGTCTCATTAATGCTGCCGGGATTGCTTCTATGAATTTATTTTTGTCTACCCCAGCAGATAAGATGGAAGAAATAATGAAAACCAATGTATTGGGTACCATGTATTGTTCGCAACATGCTCTGAAAATATTTGCGAGAACTAAATCTGATAACCATAGTTCAATTATAAATTTTTCAACTATCGCTGTTCCTTTGGCATTAAAAGGTGAATCAGTATATGTAGCTTCCAAAGGAGCTGTTGAAGCTTTTTCTAGATCTCTGGCTAGAGAAGCTAGTGATTTCAATTGTAATGTAAATACCATTGCGCCTGGACCAATAGATACAAATTTAATTAATAAGATTGCTGATCAAAAAATAGATGCAATTGTTCGAAGGCAAATTATTCAGGAAAAAGCTTCAAAAGAAGACATTTGGAATATATGCAATTTTCTGATTTCTCCTGAGTCTTCTTCAATCACAGGCCAAGTAATTAATGTTCAAGGAGCTTGATGGATTTTTTAAAGCTAATTGTTGATAGGACTGATGACATTAATAAACCTTTCATATTAAAGGGTGACACCAGTGTCTCCTTAGCCGATGTAATCAATTCTCCTTCTGCTGACATTGACAAGATTCCTGAAAGTTCAGTCGTTGCATTGATAGGAGATTTTGATCCTAAGACAATTAAGATTTTAATCAATTTAATTGATAGAAACATGACAGTTGTTCCACTAACCACTGATACCAGATCTTTGCATGAGTACTATTTCGAAAATGCTAATGTTTCTCATGTTATAGAAGATGGTGCAATAAAGTTGATTGAGGTAAATAAAGTAAGCCCATTACAGATTAAGCTGAAAGATGAGAGGAAGCCAGGTCTTGTGCTCTTCTCTACTGGAACAACCGGCAGTCCAAAGGCAATTCTTCATGATTTTTCTGTCTTTCTTAATAGGTACAAACAAAAGAAGAAAAAGCCTTTAAAAACACTAAACTTCTTACTTTTTGACCATGTAGGTGGAATAAATACCTTATTTCACACAATTTTTAATAATGGTGAAATTGTTATTCCTGAAGAAATAACACCCTCAGGTATTGCTGAAGATATAAAGAAGCATGAAATAGAGCTATTTCCCACTTCTCCCTCTTTTCTTAGAATGATGCTGATCAATAACACATTTAATAGAGAAAACTTAAAGAGTTTAAAGCTAATTACTTATGGAACAGAGAAGATGGATCAACCTACTCTTGACCGATTATGTGAACTTATTGACTGCGACATTAGGCAAACATTTGGTATGTCTGAATTGGGCATATTTCTTGTAAAAACAGAAGCTAGAAATTCTCTATGGATCAAGATTGGAGGAGAAGGGGTCCAAACAAAAGTGGTCAATGATGTTTTGTATGTAAAGTCTCCAAATCGAATGATAGGTTATTTAAATGCCGATTCTCCTTTTACAAAAGACGGTTGGTACAATACGGGTGATATAGTCGAAACTAAAGATGAATGGATCAAAGTTACTGGTAGAGAAAGTCAAATTATTTCTGTTGGTGGATTGAAGATTCTGCCTTCTGAGATAGAGAAAGTTTTCTTAGAATATAATGAAGTTAATGACGTAAAAATATATGCAAAAGATAATCCGATTCTGGGACAACACATTGAGGCCCTCATAGAAGTAAATGAAGGTGTCTTTGACAAGAAAAAATTAAAGAAATATCTGAATGAAAAATTACCAGAATATGCAGTTCCTCACAGAATTAAGCTCGGAAAGATTTCATATAACCATAGATTTAAAAAAAGCTAGTCATGAAAAGAATTATTAACAATATAAGTTTTAATTCAATAGCCTCCATAACTCCATTAAATCCTATACCTAGCGATAAGATAATTTCTAATGCGCCTGAAGATGAAAGAGACTACCTTCTTAAAACTGCTGAAAATGTGGGTGTCAAACAACGATATCATTCATCTTCTAAAGAGACATTTGAGGAAATGGCCCTGACTTCCTCTATGAAGTTAATAGAAGAACAGCAAATCAATAAGAATAAGATTACTAATATAGTCTTAGTATCTCAAACCTCCTCTAATAGGCTTCCGTCTTCAGCTAGAGTTTTACATGGAAAGCTTAATTTAGATTCTAATTGTGCAAGTTTTGACATAAATGATGGTTGCTCAGGTTACATACATGCAACATTTCTTTCATCTATGATGTTAGAAAATTATGGAGATTTGGGCCTTATTATTGCTGGAGATATAATTTCTGACAGGTTAGATCCCAATGACTTCTCAAATCAACTTTTGATGGGCGATGGCATAACTGCCACCCTAATTGAAAAAAAGAAAGACGCAGCAGATATTTATTTCATACTTGGATCGGAAGGAGAAAATGCCCAAAAAATAAGATTCAATGCCGATAACGAAGATTTTTTTGAAATGGATGGGTTTGATGTTTTTGCCTTTACGATGAGGATTCTTCCTAAATTACTCAATGAAACTTTGGACTTGTCGCGTCAAAAGTTAGAAGATATAGATTATTTCTTTTTGCACCAAGCAAATAAAATGATTTTAGATAAATTTGAAAAGAAAATGAAAATTGATCCAAATAAGAATATTAGATCCATCGAAGATTTTGGAAATACTGGTCCTGGATCTATTCCTATAACAATCTCAAATTGTACTCTAAATAAAATGAATTCAGTTTGCATGATGGGTTTTGGAGCAGGACTTTCTTGGGGCTCTATAGCCACAAAAGGTTTTAATCCTTCTTTATATTCCATTAGGAAACATGAGTCTTAAACTTAGTTTTTCAAATATAAAGGTTGATTCAGTCTATACAACTGTACCTTCAAATAGTGTTGAGAATAGCTTTTTCCTTGACCATTTTGATGAAGATCAGATAACCAAAGCTATAAAAATGATTGGAGTCCAAAATAGGTTTTGGGCTGACTCTGAGACTTCCTCTTTAGATCTGTCAATTGCATGTGGTTCAAAAATGCTTGACGACTTAGAAGTAGATAGAAATTCTATCGATGCTTTAA
>MDTA01040242.1_pt1 | contig 31176 bp, 27 predicted proteins | sample 811151 | NCBI WGS metagenome assembly MDTA01 (sample SAMN05326648, study PRJNA326480) | marine metagenome | isolation source: seawater | place: Indian Ocean: South | collected 2010
AATTCAAGTGCGCTAAACTATGCTCAAGATTATGTTGATCGAGATGCAATCACACAAAATCAAACCATTTTTGATCTCGTTACGGAATTTAATCTAATAGTTGATAGTACCAATGTTAGCGGTGGTCTTGGTGGAAATGATCCTTCAAATTGCCAAATAAATTGGCCCCAAGATCCATATAAAATGGCTGTTTACTCTTTTGTATCTGAGTATGTGCTTGATGAGGGTGCAAGTGTAGGGTGTTTCGTTGATAGTGATACATTAGACCAAACGTATGAAAGTGTCGCGCTTGATATGGAATCTGGTTGGAGCGGTGATGATGATGGTGATGATGATGGTGATGATGATGCTTACACATACGGTCCAAGAATTGCGGCCTATTTAACTGACTTAGATCCTGGTACTGGGAACATCTATTTTGATGATTCTGGGGACGTAGCTACCATCACATTTATAGATGTTTCTTCTTTTGGTGGCTCTACAAATCAGACTAATACTTTTCAAATTCAGCTTATTTACTCAACAAGTGAGGTAATAATAAGTTACCAAGATTTATCATTAGCAGGTTCAAATGCATCTGAGGCACCAGGGGGGTTAGCAGTTGGACTTGGAAATGGGGAAGGGCTATTTGATGAGGTTGACATGACTCAGATCGGATCGGAAGTATTTTATAATTGTCCAGTAGAAGCATTTGGTAATTCAAATGATTTAGATCTTGAGTACACAAAACTTACTTTTACCCCTAGTGCCGATTTTTCTACCTACAGTGTGATTTCGGAAATCATAACAGAACTCCCAGGAACTTATTCTAATTTAATTTCAATCGATGATGACAATTACCAATTAGTGTCTCTACTAACTGATTTCCAATTTTACGATAACACTTACAGTGAAATATTTATAAATAATGATGGGAATATTGGTTTTGATGAGGGAGATACTACCTGCGTTTGCTGGCCATGTGAAGACGGCGAGGGGCAATGCGCTGCTCAATATTTAGTTGGAGGAAGAGCCGGTGATAATGATGGCGATGATGGTGATGATGAAGGATCTAAACTTTATATAATGAACCTAAATTTTACAGAATTTATGCTTTTCGCGTTTGGTATAGCGCCAGAAAGGGTAGATGATCCGTTGGTTGTGATTCTTGATTATGATACGCAGATTGTTATGGCGCAGGAGCTGACTCCATTTGGGCAAGAGCCGGAGTATATTGTTTCCGATAGTGAGGATTGGGAGGCGGGCGTGATGGTTGATACCCTTGAGCAGACAATCACTTTCAATGATTTAACTCTTAGTGACAGATTCACAGGTCAGACTGGGCTTACCTTGAATGGTACAATTGGCGCCGGTACCATTGATTTTATAGCAGGGGTGGAAACAGAGATTAACTTTCCATCCATGTTTAGCGATATGAATGAGGAGGAAAATCAACAAGTTATTATATTTTATGATGATTCATCTGGTATAGATATCGATCAATCTGAAGATGATTACGGTAATGTAGAAATTGACACAAGCGAGTTCTACTGGCATGCAACTTCAGATTCAATTTTCTTAACCTATCCTGAAAGCGAGGAAGAAGATGAAGAAATAATATCAGGAACGTTTATTTTCTCTGCTGATTCTCTTTACTTTGCAAGGGTAGCACATGAGTGTGGTAGCGAACATTCTAGAGATTGTTCCGGAGAAATGCTAGACGATTTTCCAATTGTACGTGATCTAGAACAAGGTGATATTACGAATTTTTCTATGATTGAAACTTTGTGGTTGGTTCCATTTGAAAATGAAACTGTTTCGATTGATTTTGATACGGCTCCCGAAAAATTCATGCTGCATCAATCTTATCCAAATCCATTTAATCCCATTACAACTATACGGTTTGACATTGGAATTGCAAATGCAGGATCGATAACATTAAGAATATATGATATCAAAGGAAGAAACGTAGCTACTTTACTAGATAAAACTGTGGAACCGGGAATTTATAAATTTCGCTGGAATGCTTCCAACCTACCGAGTGGTGTTTATTTTAGTGTGCTCACCTCAGAAATAAAGAGACAGACTCAGAAAATGATTTTACTAAAATAACCTTGGTCTGCCATAATAGTGTGATTGAAAGTATTATCTCATACATTTGATTTTTTGATCATTTCTTCAGGACCTCCGTTCTCCTAACCAAATGATGTCTTAGGGAAACAGCATTTTTTGTACTTTATTCCACTGCCGCAAGGGCATGGTTGGTTTCGGCCAATGTTTTGATGTTTTGTAGTTTTAAGCACTAAATAGGTTAATAAACCGGTTTGAAAGGTTAAGAAAGCAGTATATATCCAATGAGAAAGAGGATCAATGATTGTTGTGAAAATGCCCACTAAACCAATCAAGATAAACCATCTGTTTAATTGTTCTCTAACTAATTGTCTATTTGTAGGCATTTAATTCGAAGTGGTTATTTAGTTGTATCACTACATTAATTATAGTGCTTTATAAAACCATGGGACTATTAGAAAAATGATAAGTGTAAGGATAATTCCGAAAACTAATAGAAATGTACCGCTGAAAACCATTATAATATCAAGCTTGTTGCCAAATAAAATATCCTTTTCTGAGTTAGTTCCATAAAGATTCCAAAGACCCCATAATAATGGCATAAAACCTAAGTAATAGTGTCCATTAAAAAAAAGATAAGCAGATATTGAGGAAAGTATTGCATAGCTATAATAACCATAGAGAAAACAAAATATTGTAACACCCATTGACATGACAATTAATATAATCATATTTCTTCGTCCCTTGATTCTATATGACCAAAATTTTTTCTATTTAAAGAATGATTTTTTAAAAAAATTATAAATAGCCATTAGTAAATCATTGCGAAGTATAAAACGGCTTCCACATTTAGGACAGCTGGACAATAAAGTAATATATTCAATTAATTTTGTCCTCTGCCAACTATTCGCACAGGATAGACATTTCATATGCAAATTTACAAATTAAAAATTGAAAAACCTGTTTTCCATAAAATTATAAAAGGAAAAGTAGGGTTAAAAAAATAATAAATATTTTTAAAAATTCATCTCTCAATTACATATCTGCCGATAAAATGATAAACTTTTAATTTAAAAATTTAGTCCCGTTAGGTTTGAATTGTTCATTAGTTTGTTATTTTAGCTTTAAATAAAAAAGATCTAAAAAAAATTAATTCACTTAAATATTACTTTATTGAGTCCTGGTGTCGTTTCAATTTTAGAATTGTTTAATATGTTGGGGAATATCAAATATTGATTCTTCATTATACTGGCCATAGATTATTTCATAATCTCAAAATTTAAATTAAGTTTAATTATTTCTAAAAAATGGCTATGTACCGCAAAAGGTTTGTTTCACCTCTTCATGAGGATTCGGAGGTTTCATATGGTCATCAAAATCCGGTTGTGATTTAAAGGGTTCCGTGCATATTGTAATCAAATTATGGAATGCCGTAAAGTCTTCAATGAGAGCTTTATTAATTGCCTCCTCAACAAGGTGATTTCGAGGGATAAAAGCAGGATTAATTTTTTTCATTTTCTTTTTAATGTCATCTAATTTAGTTGTTTCTTTCAATAAGCGATTACGCCACCTTTCAATCCATTTATCAAAGATTTCTGGTTTGTCAAAAAGTGATCTTAAGGCTGAATCTTGATTCGAATTTTCAAATGAGACCTCACATAATTTTCTGAATGTAAGAGTAAAGTCTGCTTTACCATCTGCCATAAAACTTAATAGATCTTTCATAAGTTGAATATCCCCATCCATTTCATTTGACAAACCGATTTTTTGTAGAAAACCAGAATTTAATGTGCTTTGATACAAGGAAGGAAAGATGTCAATGATTTCCTTTGCTTGTTGATATGCAGAATCTTTTTCCTTATCAATTAAGGGTAAAATAGCTTGAGCGAGGCATGCTATATTCCATTGAGCTATGATTGGCTGGTTACCATAAGAATACCTACCTTTACTATCAATTGAACTAAATACTTTATTAGGGTTATAAGTATCTAAAAACGCGCAGGGACCAAAGTCTATAGTTTCACCAACTATTTGCATATTATCTGTATTCATAACTCCATGGATGAAGCCAAAAAGCATCCACTTTGAAACCATTAGCGCTTGAGCTTGTGCCACTAAGAAAAGAAATTTTTTGTATGGATTTTTATAATTTAAGGCTTCTGGATAATGTCTATTTATCACATAATCTGCTAGAATACGTACATTGTTAAAGTCATCTCTTGAAGAAAAATACTCAAAAGTTCCAATCCTCACATGGCTTTTTGAAACTCTAAATAAAATGGCTCCCGGATATTTTATATCGCGCATTATCATTTCACCAGTTGAAACTGCAGAAAGGGCTCTGGTAGAGGGTATGCCGAGGGCGTGCATACTCTCACTTAATAAATACTCTCTTAGTACTGGTCCCAATACTGCTTTACCATCACCTGATCTCGAAAAAGGTGTAGGGCCTGATCCTTTAAGTTGGAGGTCATATCGTAAACCATTTTTCGATATAATCTCTCCTAGTAATAATGCTCTACCGTCACCTAATTGTGGTACCCAATGACCAAATTGATGTCCGCCATAAGCCATTGCTATTGGCTCAGCTCCATTAGGTATGTTATTTCCTGATAAGAACCCAATAAAACTTTCAATATCTGAATCTTTAATTTTAAATCCTAAATATTCAGACAAATTTTGATTCAAAATAATTAGTTTAGGATCAGGAACTTTTGCAGGTAATACTTTTTTGTGAAAAACCTCTGGGAGGTTCACATAAGTATTATTGAATGGAAATTGCATTTTATTTAATATTGGATCTTATCAGTTTTCGAACTCAACGATGGTTTGATTATCTCCAGGGGCCCACTGCTTATATTTGAGCATAATGGAGTTAAAGAGGCTATTATTTATCCAATTATTTAGCCACAAATCCATATTTCGAAAATTATTTGCAAACCAATTCCTATCCACATTAGCGAACTGCCTTATAAAAGGAAATAAAGCCGCATCTACCAGACTACATTCGTTGCTAATAAGAAAAGAGCTTTTTGATAAATATTTTTCATAAGGGTTTAGAATAGAGCCACATTTTTTCCTGTAGTAATTTTTCGATTTATCAGGATGACGAACATGATATTTATATTTATCAAGCCAAAATTTGAATTCTGTATCATTCAAATCTATCATTTTATCTTGCTTAGTCTTATTGTTTTGGTACCAATTCTGAACCCCTCTTTCGAGGGCCCAGTGCATTATATCAAGGCTCTCTTCAAGTATATCATTGTTCGGCAAATGCAAAACAGGTACTGTCCCTTTTGGAGATATGTCGTAAAGTGACTTTGGGCGATCTTTTAGCAGAATCTCCCTAATTGCAAAAGGAATATTCATGTAAGATAGAGCTAGCCTAGCTCGTATTGCGTATGGTCAACGCCTGAATGAATATAATATCGGGTATTCCATATTAATTATGGTATTTAATCCTTAGATTTTTCCGCATTTCATATTTGCAGGCATCGCCAGGTCGATCTTTTTTGGATATGGTCTATTCTTCTTCTTTTCAGTTTCAATAAATTTTTCTTTATTCATACCCTGACCAACGCTCTCATTCCAGAGTTTCTCCTCACCAATTGTTGAAAACAATTTTCCAGTATAGTCATGAGCAGGGTATACACGAGTATCATCAGGATATAAAAATAATATTTTTGTAATACTATCATATAACATTCCTGGATCGCCTCCTTGAAAATCTGTTCTTCCTGAGCTACCGATAAATAAAGTATCTCCCGTAAAGAGCATCCCGCAACAATAATAGGTAACAGATTCTTTTGTGTGTCCCGGAGTATGAAGTGTTTTTATTTCAAAATTCCCAATACTTAAAGTTTCATTATCATCTAGCAGATAATCAGATCCTTCAACACCAGATTTTGAGCCATAGTAAATAGGAGCTGTAGTAATTTTTTTCAATTGGTAGGCTGCCGTTATATGATCGGCATGAACATGAGTTTCAAGAATAGCTTCAATATTTAAATTTAATTTTTTTATTGAGTCAATATCTCTTTCTAGCTGATCAAGAACAGGATCAATGATTACGCCTTTCCTGGTATCTTTATCAAAAAGAATGTATGTGTATGTGCTGGATTCCTTATCAAGATATTGTCGTAAAGATACGGGTCTCATTTTTCTATTACAGATTATTTACATTTTTTTCTTATTATAAATTAATAATTTTATTTGATTAAATATTACACTCCATTAAAAAAAGATTATTGGAAAAAATGGTAAATACGGTACTATAATTAATAATAATTCAAACTCGTTTTTACAGGAAATTAAAGTTCATGAGAAGTTTAAATAAACAAACTTAATGAAAAATAATATTCAAAAAAGTTTTCCCTTACTTAAAATGGAAAATATAAAAAAAACTTTTCCAGGGGTAATAGCACTGGATAAGGTTGATATTTCACTTCATTCGGGAGAAAGCCTCGCTTTAATTGGTGAAAATGGTGCAGGGAAGAGTACATTAATGAAAATATTAGGAGGTTTAATTATTCCAGATTCTGGACGAATTACTATTAATGATGAAGGAGTGAATCTGTTATCTCCAAAAGATGCTCATAAAATGGGAATTTCTATAATCCACCAAGAAATCAATTTAATACAAGAATTAACTATCAGAGAGAACTTGTTTTTAGGAAGAGAAAAATCAAATTTTGGAGTAATTGATAAATATTATGAAAAAGAAAATGCTAAAACCATTTTTGATAAAATGGAAATAAAACTTGATTTTGAGGTACCATGCTCAACACTTTCTATTGCAGAGCAACAAATGGTTGAGATTGCAAAAGCATTATTAGTGAATGCAAAAATAATCGTGATGGATGAGCCCACAGCGACACTTTCTTCAAAAGAAGTTGGAAAGTTGTTTAAAATAATTCGAGATTTAAAGAAAAAAAGCATAGGAATTATATATATCAGTCATCGTTTGGATGAAGTTTTTGAAATTTGTGATAGATTGATGATAATCAGAGATGGGAAAAACATCGGTGAGGAACTTCCAAATAATTCAAAAAGGGATATAATAATTGAGAAGATGGTTGGCAGGCCTGTTACCTCTGAATTTCCCCAAATTAATATAGCTCCAGGAAAAGAAAGCATGAGAATGGAAAATATCAGCGTAGGTAAAACAGTCGTTGATATTAATTTTTCTCTTAAGGAAGGTGAAGTTTTAGGTTTCTCTGGGCTGGTAGGTGCAGGTAGGACCAATTTGATGGAAGTCATTTTTGGCCTAAAGAAACCTGATTCTGGAAGGATGTTTATCAACAACTCTGAAATAAAAATTGATAGTCCCAGGGAGGCAATCCGGAATGGAATTTCTTTTATCACTGAGGATCGTAAAAAATATGGTCTTATTTTAAAACATTCCTGTCAGGAAAATTTTGAACTGCCAAATCTTAAAAAATTTAGCAGTTTTTATTTTTTAAATAAAAAAAGAGGGCAGAACGCTTTCAACCTTTTCCATGATGATCTTAAAATAAAAATACGAAATAGTAACGAAATAGTTTCAAATTTATCAGGAGGAAATCAGCAGAAAATTGTTTTAGCAAAATGGCTTGAATCAAATTCAGATATTATAATTTTTGATGAACCGACAAGAGGTATTGATGTTGGTGCTAAATACGAAATATATCAAATAATAAAAAAACTTGCAATGCAAGGTAAGTCTATTATTCTAGTCAGCAGTGAAATGCAGGAAATTTTAGGGATGTGCAATAGAATTATAGTAATGCATGAGGGGAGAATTAAAGGTGAGGTAGATAATGCCAAAGAAATAAAACAGGAAGATATTTTGAAAATGGCAATTGCATGATTAAGGAATTTTAAAAATCAAACCAATGACCAGTTCATTAATTAAAAATTATGGAATAGTAATTATCCTTTTTTTATTATGTGCCTTATTCAGCATACTTACGATAAAGGAGCAAAATCTAGATGATGATACTGCGATCAACCAAGTGCTCAAAAAAATTGAATATTTAAGTAAAACAGATGATCTGATTTTAACGATCAGTACCAAAAATAAACCATCAGGTCCATTCAGCGATCGATTGAGGGACAGCCTTCAAGAAAGAAATTTTAGCAATGTAGTATCCGTAGTAGGAACACCAAGAGATATGAGTATCACTCTGGATAGCATAAAAATATCTAAAAGTACGCTATCGTTGATCGCCGCAAGCGGAGACATAAAAAGTTGGAGAATTTTTGAAAACTTTTCGCAATTACACCCTGAACTTTCCAACTGTAAAATAATTTTTCCAACAACACATTTATGGCCTGACTTTCTTAGAAAGTCCAATTTGGTAGCAATTGTTGATAGAATTGTCGTAATTGCAATAATCGCTATCGGCATGACGATGGTGATTATTACAGGAGGCATAGATTTATCAGTTGGGAGCTTAATTGCTGTTTCAGCTGTTTTAAGCACTACATTAATGAAAATGTTAGGTGGTACAGAAGCCTCTGGTCTTTCAGTTTTCTTGGGATTTCTTGTAGGAACAATTGCTTGTGGTGCGCTTGGATGCGTTGGAGGTTTGCTGGTTGCTAAGTATAAAGTTCCTCCATTTATTACCACACTTGGTTTAATGCTTATGGGAAGAGGTCTCGCATTCATGATAACTGGAGGATTTTCAATTTATGAGGTTCCAAAAACACTTTCTTGGTTAGGCCAAGGTTCTATTTTTGGTTTGGCAAATACTTTGGTGCTATTAATAGTCTTATATTTCATAGCTTATTTATTTATGTCACATTCTTTGATTGGCCGATATATCTATGCCACTGGCGGAAATTCTGAGGCTGCCCATATTTCGGGAGTTCCAGTAAATGCAGTGATTATTTTCGTGTACGGAATAAGCGGAGTTATGGCTGGAATAGGAGGATGTGTACAGGCCTCTCAGTTAAATACAGGGACACCAAATATGGGTTTAATGTATGAATTATATGTTATTGCTGCAGTGGTTGTAGGGGGCACAAGTTTGTCTGGTGGTACTGGTAAAATACTAGGTACTCTTATTGGTGCTTTCATTATATCCGTTATTCAAAATGGTATGAACTTACTTGGAATTGAAAGTTATACTCAGCAAGTAGTACTAGGTTTAGTAATCCTGATAGCGGTACTATTGGATAAAGCCAGTCTGCAGAAATTACAGTCAAATCACTAATGAAGGAGTGTCTTATGCATTTTACATTAAAAAATCGTCTATTATTAAAACTTGTTATTTTGATACTTTTAATATTTTCTTGTGAATCTAAACAGAATTACAAAGGCAAAATAGGGATGACATGCCTTGACTTGACAAATCCATTTTTTAAACTCATAGCAAATGTCATGCAATCCGAGGCTGAGAAATATGGGTATGAACTTGTTGCTCTGAGTGGTGATCAAGATCCGGCTAAGCAAAACAATCAACTATCTGATTTTGTGGCACAGGGTTATAATGCAATATTTTTAAATCCAGTAGACTCAAAATCAGCTGGGGAAGGTGTGAAAAAAGCTCACAGTGCAGGAATACCTGTTTTTACCTTTGATATACAGGTGACCGATGAGGTCGCAAATAATTATGTTATATCACATATTGGTAGCGATAATTATCAGGGTGGTTTTCTGGCAGGAGAAAGCATGATTAAAGCAGTTGGAGATATAGGAAAGATTGCAATCCTCAGCTTTCCCGAAATAACCTCCTGCAAGCTGAGAGTAGATGGTTTTCGCGATTACCTTAAAGATAATAATAGTAGGCTGGAAATTGTAACTGAATTATCTGCAAGAGGTAACCGGAATGATGGATTTAATGTTACTAATGATATACTTCAAGCTCATCCTGATATCATTGGTATTTTTGCAATTAATGATCCTTCGGCACTTGGAGCATATGCTGCCGTAGAAAAATCAGGAAGATTGGGAAAAATAACAATTGTTGGTTTTGATGCCTCGCCATCAGGAAAACAAGCTGTCTATGAAGAAAAAATATATGACTCTCCGCAACAATTTCCTCGTAAGATGGCAGTTGGAACTATGGAGGCCTTTATTGCCTATTCAGAAGGGAAAAGTGTTCCCAAAAATAAATTTATCGAATGTAAACACTACTATTATTCAGATTCCATAAAGGACTCAAGTCGTGTTAAAGAGCAGTGGTGAAATCCTTCTTGTGCTTGCATATAAATTTATCTTAATTCTTTGCATTAATTTTTTTAAAGGGCCATGGGAAAACATATTTTTGTAACTTTTCAATATATTATTCCACAGCATTTTATTTCAAAATTAATTGGGAAATTAGCGAACTCTAAAAATCCAAGATTAAAGAATTTTCTCATCTCATATTTTCTTAAGTTTTATGAAATAAACATGGAAGAGGCGCTTGAGCAGGATATTTCAAAATTTGATTCATTCAATGCCTTTTTCATACGCCGATTAAAACCCGAAAAACGGTCAATCTGTAAAAAAGAACAATCGATTGTTTGCCCAGTGGATGGTGAGATCAGTCAAATTGGCTCAATAAAAGAAAACAAGGTATTTCAAGCCAAAGGCCGCACTTTTGATCTATTTAAATTTTTGGGTGGTGATGAAAACCTGTGTGAAGAATTTCAAAATGGATCATTTTCTACAATCTACCTTTCCCCAAAAGATTACCATCGGGTTCATGTACCATTCTCCGGTACATTGCGCTCAATGTGCTATATACCAGGTAAATTATTTTCAGTTAACCATGCAACTGTTGATAGTGTAGATAATCTTTTTGATAAAAATGAGAGGTTAGTTACAATATTTGATACAACGAATGGACCCATGGCAATCATTTTGGTGGGTGCAATGATAGTTGCTGGCATTCATGCAGTTTGGTACGAAAAAGATTTTAAAGGTCAAAGAAAAATAAAAAAAATTAATTATCCCAAAAGTGGGGCTAAGTCAGTTACCTTACAAAAAGGGGAGGAACTAGGCCATTTTGAATTAGGATCAACTGTTGTGATCTGCTTTCCAGATGGGAAAGTGAAATGGGAAAAACAACTCAAGAGCGGATCAGATGTGCAAATGGGGCAAATGTTAGGAACATTTTAGGCCCATTGAATTTAATCCCTAAAGACCATCATATTAACACAATATGATTGGGTGATTATAAAAATCATTTTTTATTTATTTCCCATAAACTGATTGAATCAACCATGATATTTTTCTCATAAGAGTATAGTTCGAAATTTAAATTTTCTCGTCTAGGGTAGATGACTTTTGTTGCACATAATCGACCACTATTTATAAAAACCTCCATAATAGAATTATCGAAAAATAAGTGGACAGAATTTATTTCTGAATTTAGTGAATCAGATATACTTGTTCTTTGACCATCTATTGAAATTTCTTTCGGGGTGATGCTCATTTCAAAAGGTTCTCCAGTTTCTTTAGTTAAACGGATCCCAATATGCTTAGTGCCCTTACTTTCAATATTCATTAACATTTCAAATTGAGTAAAATTAATTTCTAATTTTCTGGGACTTTCTCCCAAGTTAATATTCGAATATTGTTTTTGCGCACCGCGCAAAATCTTTAATTCTGGAACTGGTTTTTGAATTAAACGCCCACCAGAGTCTAATGAGAGTTCCCTAGGCAAGGATATGGCCCCATTCCAACCTTGATTTTTTTTAAAACCTGGAACCCAGCCGAAAAGAATCTTTCTGCCATCTTTTTTTAGCAATGTATTTGGAGCATAAAAACTCAATGCGCTTACATCATCAACATTTGAAGAACCATAATCCACTACACCATGATGTTCCGGAGTAAATTTAATTTTTTCAAAATCCATTTTTCCTGTGTAATACTCCACTCTATCGTGGGGGGAATAGATTATTACATATTTGTCATCAATTTTGAAAAAATTTGGACATTCCCAATTTTTTTCACTACCACTAAATGGTACACCTAAAAACTTCCATTTTGTGAGATCGTTATTTAATGCTTCATAAAGTATTATCGAGCCATTGCCCTCAGATGGGTGCCCGCCAGTTACCATGTAAGTTTTCCCATTATCTTCAAATAAGAACGGATCTCTCCAACTGGAAAATTTTTTACCACCATGGTCTTCTAATGAAATTATAGGATTATTTGAAGACTTTTCCCATTCTATTAAATCATCATCCAGTGGTAACGCCATCCATTGTTGTGGTTGCCAATCAGTGGCAATTGAAGTATAAAGAATAACGGGACTGCCATCTTTTTTTATAAATCCACTTCCAGAAAAACAATGTGCCTCACCTTTTTCAAGTGAGGGCCATAGTGCAATAGGAAGGTGCTCCCAATTTACCAAATCTTTACTTCTAGCATGGCCCCAATGCATCCATTCCCAGTAATCAGCATATGGGTTGTGTTGATAGAATAGATGATAGTAACCTTTGTGATAGATTAAACCATTTGGATCGTTATTCCAGTTTGCTGGCGGTTGAAAATGGAAGCCTGGTCTGTTGGGATCGTCTTTTAAATCTTTTGCGGCATTTTCAACACTTCTATGCGCACGATCCAATAAAAATTTCTTGTTGTAAAATTTTTCTAATGATTTAGGTTCACCGCCTTTACAAGTCATATTATATAATTTATAACTGCTTCCTTCTCCTTTTATCTTAATTACGCCAGAAGGAGGGACGTTAGTTTTATTCGTATAAATGATATTTCCATCAATCGAGTAAGTTAAGATTTCATTAAAATATTTAATAATTAGGTTAAAATTAACACCTTGTTTTATATGATCAGAAACTTCTCCAATTCGTTTGCTTGCTCCTAATGAAGCGCCTTGTAAAAAAATTCCGCTCTCACCTTTATTATTGACTACTGATAATGAGTTAGGGCCAAAATTTATTATGACAAATCCATCAAAATCAGTAATGCTCATCTCTATTTCAAGCTCTAAATCCTCACCTTCTATTGCATTCATAGATGATAAAGAAGACCATCTCTTCTCCGCCTCAAGATATCCCGTATTACTGGTATCAAAAGCACGAATATTTAAATCTAAAGGATTACCCTTTTTAATGAAGATAATTTCTTTCTGTGGAGAATTATGGGAACAAGAGATGAAGAGAAAAATCGATAATAATAATAGGGTGATTCTCTTGTGTGTTATTTCCATAGCAGTCTGTAATATAAATAAACTATTCGATAAAACGTATCGTCTTTATAATGTCAAATCCAAGACAGTTTTTCGCAATTAGCAAAAGAAACTAACTATGAAAGTTAAAAATAGTTTTATAGAAATGGAGAAGACAATTATTTATTACTCAAGAGTTATATAATCAATTAACAATGAAAATCTTTCTTCGGTCTTATTACCGATCAATATTCCAAATTCCGAAATAAAATTTCCGTTGAAATTATCCATTCTAAGATTTCTGCCTCGGAATTGAGGTATCATTGAAGAGAGCGGAACTTTTATCACATTCCAAGTATTAGTCACAAAAATCTTTTTAGTATAAGAATGTCTATCGTAAGAGCGGGATTTTATTCTTATTTGATAATACTTATTATCTCCCTTTACTTTTATTTTTATGAATTGGTAATTCCGTACATCAATTTTTTTATTTCTAAATCTTATGGAGCTGAAGCCGCCATAATTTCTTAGAGAAATATTACCAGTGAATACCCCATTACCTTTTTCATCCAATTTTAAAGAGCCATAGGATTGACCACCCATGACATTATCATCAATGACGTACCAACCCTCAAGATTTGAATTTTCTTTGAAATCATATATCATGTTCGCACTCAAGTAAGATGTTGATGAGAAAATTAAATAAAATATAAGCCTTGGGAATTTTTTTATCTTATTCATGTCAGGAAAAAATAAATTATTTATTTAGCTTCAGAAATTTTCTTGTTATCCAAAATCCAGAAAAATTAAAAATTAAATCAAAAAACTTATTCACCCAACTTTCGCGAGCCCAATTGTAATGTACAAAAAGCTCAATTATTTCCCAGGAAATAGATAGTATCCAGATGTGTTTCATTTTTACAGCGGAAACTAATGACAGAAGACTATATTCTATAAAATGCAGCAAGCTATAATAATTTACAGGATCACTAAAAAAATCACTAGGTTTATGAAATTCTAACACTTGCACTTTTCTACTAAATGTCGATTATTAATTAAAAATATCTTTTTTATTGACCTCAATAATTTTACCGAATTTAGATAGTTGCTCCATATCTATTTTATCTTTATTACCAACGATTGTTATGGTAATAGGTTTATCGAATATATAACTTTTATAAAAGTTAATTATATCCTCAAATTTTGTGTTAAGATAGACTTCTTTTTGAGTTTTTCTGGGGTCAAGTTTAAATCCTTGCTGCTTCCATTTTTTTACACTGAGGCTAATACCTCTAAAGTTAGGTTTTGATGAATTTAGAGATTCAAGAAGACCGGACTTTATTCCTCCCACACGATTTGGTTTTTCTGGCATATTTACCAATAGGTTTACATATGCCTGAATAGCATCATTTGTTTTATCAGCCTGAGTGCCAATAAAACCTTCAAATCTTCCTGATTTCTCAAAATAATAGGGCCTACGATATGTTCCTCTTGCTGAATATGCAAGAGACCTGAACTCTCTTATTTCTTGAAAAACAAGGCCAGACATACTGCCGCCAAAATATTTATTAAATACATTTGATTTATGCCTATCAGTTAAATCCATTACTTCACCATCAATGATAATATAAATTTGACTTTGAACAGCTTTTTTATCATCGTACAAATAAATTGTATTTGTATCTTTCAGCTTCTTTTCCCAACTCATTGGCGATTTAGATTTTCTCAGTTCTTTATGCAATATAAAATTGTTTTGGACAGAACTCTTAACCGCTTCTTTGTTCAACGTCCCAACATAAAACACACTTGTTTCAACCATCATAGCATCTTTTATTTGATTCATTAAAATTTCATCATCCATATTCTTAACGTCTTTGATCGTTGCCCTAGTTAAGTAATCAGAATTTTCTCCCCATATTGCGTATTGTTTTAAAGCATCTCCTTTTACAGATGATTCTCGAGATTCGAATCTTCTTTCCAAAGTACTTCCCTGAATTAGTTTTTTCAGCTTTTTTTTATCATTTTCTCTAACTTTCATCGTCTTTAAAAAATTTCCAGCAATATTCATTGTTTCATCAAAGTACTTATCAAAACCCTTTATGTTGATTCCAGAATAATTCCCGTCGCTGAAAAAATCTACAGTGGCACCAATTTTTTGTAGTTTTTCTTTTAGTTGGTTGAAGTCAAGTTTTTCACTCCCAATCATTCCCACCAACTGGGCAGCGTATGGGAGTTTATTATTCTCATAATTACCAATGCCGTATTCAACTCTTACAGAAAATATGGAGTTTACAGGATTAGTGTTGTGATAGAAATTGAAATTTTCAAAAAGTTCCTCATGATAAATATCTTTTTTAAAGTCTATAAAATCATTATTTATATCGTCTGATTGTATTAGATCTAATTCTTTGGCGTAAGAGGAAGACATTTCAGAATTTTCTGGTTTTACGGGATCAAATGATGGTTTGTCTACCTTATCCTTTTTGGGGAACCCAAATGTTGATCTGTAAACTAAATAATTATCCTTGAAATATTTGTTGGCAACCCTAATTATATCCTCCTTTGTCACTTGCTGTATTTTATTTGGATAATTCGCAATATCTTCCCACGATCGGTCATTTAATATCATATCTAAGGCATAATTCAGTCTTCCGGAAACATTTTCTAATCCAGTTTCATGTTCCTTAATTATTGTAAGTTTTATTGATTGTAAATATTCATCACTGAAATCTCCGTTTTTTACTTTCTCAATTTCTTCTATAACTACATTTTCCGCTCCTTTAAAAGTTTGAAATACTAATTTGGGAATAAATAAAAATCCCATGGCTCCATGATCAGCTCCTCCAAGTCCAGTGACAGCTGAAGAACTGAGCAATTTATTTTCAATACTTAGTCGATCCAGTAGACCAGTGGAGGCGCTATTATTAAATAAGTTTCTAATGATATCAATCGTATAATTATCTTCATGCCTTGGTTTAGGCATCCTAAATCCAATAATACCAAATCTAATAGGTGTGAGCCTTTTTGTGACAACTTCTCTACCATTAAAAGGTTCTTCATCAATATTGACAAAGCTTGGTTCTGGACCAGGTTTTAAAGTACCAAAAGTCCTTTCAATTTTAGGTTTAACAGATATTGAATTGAAATTGCCCGCAAGTAATAAGTACATATTATTTGAAACATAATATTCATCAAAGTATTCTCTCATTTTTTTGATAGAAGGATTTTTTAAATGTTCTTTTGTTCCAATAATGTTTTGTTGACCGTAAGGATGTCTTTTGAAGAAATTTTCAAAAAACTTTTCAATTACAATTCTAAAAGCATTATCCATTGACCTGTTTTTTTCCTCATATACAGTCTCCAACTCCGTCTGAAATAATCTAAAAACAGGGTTTTTAAATCGATGACTATTTATGTCTAACCATTTAGAAATTTGATGAGATGGAAACTCGCTTACGTAGGCAATAACATCGTTACTTGTAAATGCATTTACACCAGTACTGCCAAACCCTTCCATTAATTTATCGAATTCATTGGGAATAGCGTATTTTGCGGCTTTTGTACTAAGTCTATTAATGTTTTTTTGAATATTTAATCTCGTTTGTTCATTTGAAGTTTTTCCGAGGTCTTCATAATATATCTCTATACTGTCTAATAAAACTTTCTCAGCTTCATAATTAACGGTACCAAGCTTATCAGTACCTTTGAATAACATATGTTCTAGATAATGCGCTATACCGGTTGCGTCTGCTGGATCTTGTTTTCCGCCACCCTTTACAATCAAAGCTCCAGCTATGTTCGACGCATTTTTATCTTCATTTAGCATTACGGTGAGTCCGTTACTTAACTTATAGACCTCGATTCTAAAGTTGTCACTAGCAAAACAAATTCCTGATAAAAAAACTAAAAAAAATAAAAAGCGCATAATTTTTCTCTTTTTGTAAGTTGTAAATAATTCAAGTTTGAGCAAATAGTTCTTTTTTAATTCATTTATATTACTGGCTAATCTATTGGAATGATACATTCGGTGTCAGAATTCTTTCCTATCAACAAATTGCTAAAAATGAAAGCCAATTTTGAGATTAAAATCCGGACCAAATTCTTTGCTCCCATTTTCTATTGGTACATCAGGTGTTGACTCATCATCATCATCATCATCGAGCCCCATATACTTGATGTCACCATCTTTGGGATCATTATGGGTGTAACCCACGCCAAAATCTGGTTCAATAAAAAATCGTTTATTTAAAAACGGTAGTTTATATTTGTAACCAATTACCAAAGAGGGGTTGTACACAAATGTGTTTACATCTGTCCAATCTGAATTTTCTTTTTTGTGTCCCCAGACATAATTGAGCAAACCAAATTCAGCTTGCAAAAAGAATCCGTTGGCTCCTTCTTTCCTGTAAATTCTATATGATGCTTTGAGTCCACTAGCTCCCTTAAATCCATATGAATAATCTTCAATTATATCTACATCATCATAAGATTCTTCATAGCCAAAAGTTCCAAGCATGATTCCATACTCCTTTTTCCCATTTTCAATAATTTTACCGTACTCAGCATGAATGAAACCAAAAGCAGCCCATAGCGCACTTACTCCTAAAGTATTGGTTTTTAGATTTACTGGCATTGTTTTATTGGTATTATTCTAACCTAAAACAAATGCAAGTAAAAAAAATGTTGTGATAATGGGAATTTTTATTTTCACTTGACCGATTTCCTTTTTTAAAATGCAAAAAATATATATAACAGACCAAAACATAAATTAATAGCATTAATATTTAATATAAATGTTTTTTAAAACTTAAAAAAGGATTAGGATTATTAGTGTATCATCTACTTACCATCAAATCATGAGGTATTTATGGCTATAATTATTGGGACTTAGATCATAGAATATATCAGTAGGGGTAAATTGTTTTTATCATAAAAAATTAAGGATTACGCTAAATAAAGCAATCATAAAAATAGTGCATTAAAATAATTGATCTTAATTTTTATAGATGAATGTTTTAAAAGTCAGCTACAAAGATATAAATGCGCCAAAAAAGTTTACTTCTTCTTTACGAGAGACAGGATTTAGTATCCTTACCGACCATCCAATTGATCCTGACCTTATAAAAAAAGTATACAAAGAGTGGTCACTTTTTTTTAAGGATAATCGAAAAGTAAAATATCTATATGATCCTAAAAATCAGGATGGTTATTTCCCATTTAAATCAGAGAATGCCAAAAATAGTTCTATAAAAGATCTAAAAGAATTTTTTCATTTTTATCCTTGGGGTAAATATCCAAAAGAGCTAGGGGATAGGACTCTGAGTTTGTACAGCCAGCTTATAGAATTGAGCTCTATTCTTTTGAGTTGGATTCAGAGTCAAACACCAAAAAATATAAGATCACTTTTTTCTATATCGCTTCCAGAAATGATTAATGGAACTGAAAATAACTTGCTGAGAATAATTCACTATCCTCCACTTGATGGTACTGAAAATAAACAAGCAATCAGGGGATCTGCACATGAGGACATTAACTTGATAACCGTGCTTGTGGCAGGTACTCATCCAGGACTTCAGGCAAAAGATAATAAAGGTAATTGGCATGATGTTTCCTGTGATACTGGCCATCTAGCAATTAATGTTGGTGATATGCTACAAGAGGCCTCAGGTGGCTATTTCCCCTCCACAACACATCAGGTAATAAATCCAGGAAATAATATTAAGAACGAAAGTCGTTTTTCAATGCCACTGTTTTTACATCCAAGAGGAGAAGTTGTTTTGTCTAAAAAATACACAGCAAAAGAATATTTAAATCAAAGACTCAGAGAAATAGGGTTAAAATAAGTTTGAAAAAAACACTAGTTGATAAACATTTTCATTAAATATTTTTTTTAACCATAATTAAAATTAACTTTTTTAAATAGCACCCCCATCATAACCAAAATGTTTAATGCAGAAATCTCTTACATGGGTGCTATCAACTCCTTTGCAATAAACTTGTAAATATATGTTATCAACTAGCCATAATGAAAATTGGTCTAAATCACCTTCCTTCCTTGGTATACCTTTTTGATTGAGATATTCCTTATTTAAAGCTAATTGATTCAGTTTAGTCCATTCACGAAATACTATTTCGATAAACTCAATTTGGTTCCAACCTTCATCGAGTATTTCTTTAATTCGATCATAACCTATATTTTTATAATTTTCTGACATCATCCCTCATTCTTCGTTATCTATTTTTTTCTAATCTTTAGTCAAATCTAACTAAATTTTTAAAAAATAACATTTAAATGCAATGATGATCATTGACAAATGAGAGGGTAAGGTATTTGATAAAATTATAAGAAAATTATTTTGAAACATTTGTGAGGTTATGTAGTACTATTATTACCAAGACAAATAACGGGCGGTAAAATATTTAATACTAGTTCCTCTAATTGCTGCCCGTTCCTCCAAAGGATAGTAGTAGTTTACTAATTAGACTTTGAAAAACATCCCTTTAAGGTATTTTAACAATTTATTTTGAAATTAGTTGTATTTATTTATTATAATTTAATTATGAAGTATATAAAATATATTAAAGAAGCGTTTTTTGTTTTAATTGTTATTTATATGTTGTTAGGTATGCGAGAGAATCTTACCTTAATAAATCAATTGAAATATGAAAATGAGCGAAATAGAGAAAATCTATATCAGACAAATTTAGTAATTGAAGAGATGCAAAAGAGATGGGAAGATAAACTTCTTGGTAAAAGCTACTAAGTTAATCATTCAAGCAATATGGCCTAATAGAAATTCGATAAAGCCATTATTACTATTTTAATTTTACTCTAAGAAACCTCAATACCCAACCAGTCTTCAAATCAAAACTTGATTTTGATTAAGACAGTTAATGCTGTCACTTTATTAATCTAATATCTATAATATGAGCATAAAGAATTTTGGTGATAATTTGTTTTCCCTTCAGAGCTTTTATTGATATATAAAAACTAATAAATGAAAGTTAGTAAATTTTAAAAATCTAAGATATCTTTCACCTATTTTATGAGCAATCCTTTCTGAACACTGACACTTTTATCAGACTGGAGCGAAATAAAATAAAGACCGCTAGGAAAATCTTTAGCATTCCATTCGATACTGTGATAACCTTCCTGCATTACTCTCCCAGATAATAAAGTAGCCACATTATTACCCAGTATATCATAAATGTGTAAAGATAAATCAGTATCTGAAGTACTCCAAAAGGATATTGATGTAATTGGATTAAATGGGTTCGGGTACACCTTCGTTAAAGTGAAATCTATTGCGCCCACGTCTTTTATTATTTTGAGTGAATTTGGGTTAAGAAAAACATCATAAGTAAGAGATTTCATCGCATATTCATGATTAACGGGCCAAATATCTAAAGAAATTATTGTTGTCGATTCATTTATGATAGGTTCAATCGAAATGGTGAATTGTTGTTTCGGGGGGATTGTCAAAGTATCTCTAATTATTCCGTTGAACCAGTCGTTTGTACTGTTTAAGGAATAAGCGTACAATTGATTATATCCACTATGGTTTTCTATATTAAATGAGATACTTGAAGAAATATCATTTAGAACTATTCCCTCAAGACTATCACCATCTATAACAATAGTATTGTAGTGATTGAAGGTTGCGCTAAACGCATTTGGGTGAATATCTGGTACTAAAAAGGATCTATACCAAACTGTTGAAGGGTTTGTTGCGGTTCCTTTCCATATTATTTCACCTTGGGGTGTTACTTCAAGCACACTTGACTCTCCTTCATTAAGGCCATTCCCAAAAGTATAGATATAATAATTTCCATTGGGAAGGTACTGAGCACTACCCACACCACTTCCGTATAAATTATGAGGAAGGTCAAACTGCCAAACAGTCTCGCAGTAGCTATTATCGATTACCCTTATTCTCCTCACTCTGCTTGTTGGATAAACATCATTTAATAGCATGTCGCTTAAATTACCATTATCAAAAAATAGTAAGTCTCCATTTTCTAAAACTTGTACATGGTGCTGCCAACTAAATTTTAATTCAGTACATATATTTTCATCACCAGTGTTATAAGCGGGAGGCAAACCCATATTCCAAATTATTTGTCCAGATGGGTAATCAATTTTACTTATCCTTGATAGATGACGAAAAGATACATATATGGCGTTCCCTTCAACATCAAAATCAAATGCATTTGTATGTAACCAATCATAGCTTCCTGCAGTTAACCAACCATTAAGTGCATTTAACCAGGTTCCTCCATAAATATCGTAATCATTCATGCTGAAATGTTCAAAGGGATTCCAACTCCAAACTTCCTCTTTTGTATATTGATCAAATTCAACTATTCGATGGGCATACCAAGGGTATTCTTCAGTTTCTCCATCTGCAATGTACCCGAGATTTTGAAAGTCTGAAACCCAGTTTCCTCCATGGATTACACCAGTTTGAACTATCCTATCTAATCCCATGTAATTCCCATTCGGAAGTTGTTTAAATTCATGTGAATCTAATGAATATCCATCTGGCGTAGTCCATACGTCCTCGTTTCTGTAATTAAATTCAATTCCAGCTTGGTTGAATCCAAAAAGTTGTCCATATTCGTTTACATGGTTCATGAAAAGATTTTTATAGTTCCAAATTTCTTTTCCGTACTTATCAATTAAAACTGTTGCAGTGAACGGAAGCCATTGACTGTAGAGATAAAATCCCTCCTGGATAAGACTTGTGTCAATTATCTCGATATTTAAATCAATATTTACCGACTCATTTACTCTAAACATTGATGTGCCAATCCATCCTCCAAGCGAGTCATCTAAATATTTAGGTCTTACCCTCCAAAAATATTCTTTTCCCCAATCAAATAAACCACTTTTATCAACGAAAACTGTATTTTGTACTTCAATATCCAAAATAGTCTCTTGTTCTATATTTAAGGCCTGAAGATTATAGCCAACAGCATTGACCTCCTGTTCCCATTCAAATAACACATATACATAATCTATTTCTTGACCATTTGCAGGGTTTATCAAATCTGCTTTAGATGTCGAAGCAACTAAAATTAAAGCAAGAAAAATTTTGTTCACATTAAAGGTATTTATAAAAAGTTAATTGAAAAACAAAAAATAAAAATATTTTTCTAATTGATTCATAGACAATCTGATAATTAATCAGAAATTATAAGCGCATTGGGAACCTATTATCGTTAATGTATAAAATCTAATGAAATAAAGGGGTATAAGGTTATTCAGAAAAGAAATTCCTCACAAAATCCCGTTGAGTTTGATTTATCGAATGCTGAGTATTACCTTTTAGATGAACTACTTTATCTTGCAGATATGAGTATTTAAAAACAGATGTGTTACCAATCTGTACTCCAGTTGACAAGACACTTCCTTCATAGCCCTGATTTTTAGCAATAAGATATATCGCAGTTTCGGCATTTAAAAAATTTAGTCCCACTGTTGACGCGCCACCCGTGTAAGGAATAATTGGATCATTATTATTACTGATACTTACATACTTTCTGGTACTTAGTGGATTTTCTGTTTCATCATATCCACAGAAAGGCAATGAAGGATCAGTTGCATCTCCAATCTTATAAAAATTATCTTGATGATATTGTGGTTCATTGAGATGAGAGACAATTGCAACAACGATATCGATTCCTTCATTTTTGTTCTCAATAAATACACTATTTGCTAATCCTGCACCATTTGAAAGTCCCAGAACTCTAATTTTGTTTGGATTCAAATTAGGATATTCTTGCAAAATTATTACAAGTTCATTTATCATTTCAATATCAGGAGCGTTGCTTTTCTCATCACATAGATTCCAACTGTTGCGATATCCTGTTGGGGCAACCAAGATATGATCATTCAGAACATTTGAGAACTCACTAATGGTTTGAAGACCATTACCTCCATTACCATGGAGAAGAATACAAGCAGGATATCCATCCTTGGGCATACTTTTAGTTGGTACTTTTACATGTATGGGAAATGAAAATCCATTTGGTTCTTCATACCAAGTTTTTTCAATGTGGATTAAGAATGTTTCATTATTAATCTGATTATTTTTATTGTCACACCTAGTAAAGAAACCAAGTATTAAAAAAGACGTTAAATATATTTTATTCATAGTTTTCTTAAATTAAATATTTAAAATAATTACTAATATTCTTTTCAATGCCTAGCCTACATATCCCACCATGGCCATAAGAACCAATTGACTTATAAATGAGTGAAAATTCATTTTTTACTAAATTTTCTTCAAACTCTTTAAAAAATTTCTTAGCCCAATGTTTTTATAATTAATAATATTGCTATGAAAAGTAGGACCACACCGATTGAGCGATCAATGGTTCCTGCATTGGCTCTTAATGTATTAATGATTGGAGTGCCTGCTAAAGCAATAGCCACTAAAACGTACCATGCTGCATCTATGATTCCAGCCATTATAGCCATAATGAAACGGCTAGGATTATCTATATCTGGACTGATAAATTGGCTAAAAACAGCAACCATAAAAACAAGAATTTTAGGATTTAAAAAGGATATCATAAAACCCTCTATAAAACCCCTTCGGCCACTATCTTCATATTTTTCAGATAGATCTGATGTATTGAAAGAAATCATATCAAAAGCTAACCAAATCAGAACCAATGCCCCAGACCATTGCAATAAATTGAAAATTTGTTTATTTGCTAATAGTAAAGATGACAAACCCATCACCGCAATAAATGAATAAACTGTTATTCCTAGGCCATGTCCAACCCCAGTCATTACTCCTTGTCTGCGTCCTCCAGCAATGGTATTTCTTAGCACCACTACTAAACTGGGGCCAGGTGATATAGCACCCATCGCACAAACAAATGATAGCCCTATAAGTGATTTTATATCCATATTTAGCTTAGAATTAGTATTATTTAATTAAAATACTAAAATAATAAAAAATAACCTTTCATAAAAAACGTAAAACCTCTGAGTCATACTTCATTTGATCATAATCAATAAAATAAATTAATGATAAATATAAGTTGAGATTAAAAGTGAGCACCTATTTTTGGGTTGATATTTGAAAAATAATGATCAAATAAAATTAGGCGAGCAATAAAAATCCAAACAATGTAAAAAGACTTTTGCACAAAATATATTTAGTCAGTTTTAATCATAGACAAGGGTAATCAGTTTATTAATTTTTAAATCAAAGGTTGTTATTAACAGATTTTGTTTGGTCAGTTGTGTTATCCTTGCAGGAACGTATATATCCTTTTTTTCGCTGTAGAACATTATAAATTTTCCATGAGGTAGAAATTCCCATGATCCTTTCACCTTTTTACCGTATAGCTTCTCTTCTTTTTGGTTATTTTCCTTAAAAATATAGTAATCTTTTCTTCGTTTTTTTTCAACAGGAAAACTTTGTCCATCAATAATATAATTTTTTAGTCTCCATTTTGTATTTAAAAGATTCTCGTAGATAATATCTTGAGCTTCAGAAAATGAAAAAATCAATATTAATGATATAATGGATATTTTTTTGATAATTAGACTCCTTTTTAGTTTTACAATAAATTTGTAATTCTGGCTAAGATAATCTATTTGTGATACCTTACTTTAATAAATGTAATTACTAAAAGTTTGAAATGTCTATAACTAAATGTAGACAATGAGTTGCCTAAAATTATTTTGGTGTGCTAAATATTTTTTAACCTTTTTATTCTAGTAAAGTGAGAATTTGATTATCGTATCATTAGTTTAAATAGAAATACTTTTTCGACCAGTATCAAATACAATCAACATCAAGTTAATAAAGAAATAGACTAAGTTTTAGGAATCAATCATCTAATTCTTTCAAGGATAAAAATTATTTCCAAATGCAGGGAATGGCAATATCCCCATAAAACCAATCTGTTTATATTTATTATCATTGATATAGTGATTATCGGTGCAAAGGATGATAGGAATAAAGCCCAGGCCACCCCAATATTTAGTTCTTTGATATTTGTTACCCTCGGCGAAAACAAAACCCTTTCCTGTTCCCAAGGTAATCAGATTCCAAAAGTTTAAATTTAAATCTATATACGTAAATGAATCACCGCTGGCATATCTTTTCCCAATTGAACTGCCGAAAAATAAATAGCCTGGAGAATCATGTTTGTATGGACCGATTAATACAATTGATGGACTAATTTGAATATCAATATATACAGTTTTATTTTCAGTTTTTCCTATTTGAATTCCAAGACTTAAATAACCCCCAGAAAAACTGCTTTCTGAAGGATTTTCTGCAGTAATTGGATAGAGTGACAGTAAAAATAAGAAATAAATAGTATTCTTTTTCACATTTTAATCTAACAATTATCAAAGAAACAAAAAACCTAACCAAATGTTAGGCATAATGTTTTAATAGAAAATTTATATCATGGTAGACCAATATATTAATAGTGGCAAGGTGTAGGGTAATTTATTAAGGAACTTTTTTGATCTTCGTTCCCAATTCTTTTTAGGTTTTGGTGGTAAAATTTTCCAATTATTATCATTAATTAGGAAAATGGTTGTATTTTTTATTTCTTCATTTACTTTAATCATATTAAAGCTACCACCAGTCAATCCACACAATGTCATTGTGATTGGAGTAAATATCATTGCCCCATAGACAATACCTATCAATTCTTTATATTCTAAATATGAATACAATGTTGTAGCCGCGCCAACGCCAAACCCAATAACGCTACCAATAGCAAATCCAGTTTTAAAGTTTTTAAGATTACTTGTTGTTGCTTTTGTTTTAATTGCTTTTATTGAATCTTTTAAAACTATGAACCTATTGTTTGTTTCAATATTGTTTAAAAAAATTTTATTATTCGAAACATTAAATAATTCACCTTGAATTAACTGCTCGTCATGGTTGTGATGAATTACTAATTCATTACCGTAGGGAATAATCGCTACGCGGTTTCCAATCTTTAGTTTTAATCCCTCTTTATTGGATCGAGCATTGGAGGTGCTGAAAAAAAGTATGACTATTAATAATTTTTTCATTATTTTCTAAATGACCTATTATTTCTTTATAAAAAAATTATCAGATTAAACAAGGCATTCTCAATATATTATGTCAAAACAAACAATATTAACTATCTTTTTTTCAGTTAGCATAAATCAAGCCAACAACTTTGAAAAAATAGCATTAGTAGTCTATAACAACAAAGAATATAAAAGAGTTAACCCCAACGAATTAGTTATCGTCAATGACTCATTAAGAATTTTTAAAGGTATTGATATGAATAATAAAAAAGTATTGTTCAAAACTAAGGATGACCTAGATAAATCTATAATAAGTTTTGAAAAAATACGAACATTACGGTATCAGAAAAAGAGCTTACAATTGAGGACTACTGGTGCAATTGTGGGCTCTGCAATCTATGCAGTTTGGGGATATTTACAATCATCAAATAGCTATGAAAACTATGGTGAGGAAAATGGACAAAAAAATAATATTTTAATTTTTACGATTGGTGCAAGTGCGTTTGGAGGTGTGATTGGATATACTATCAGCTATCCTTTTCAAGTTTTGTATAATTCTTGGAAACCTATTTGGAGTGAAAATATTATTATTGATAAATCTAATTGGCGAATTCTATAAATTTTTTACATTGATGATTTAATGTTGGTCTTATTTTAAGAGTACCATTTTCTTAGTTTGACTGAATTGGCCTGCCTGAATGCTCATGAGATAAACACCTGCTGAGACTGGCTGACCTTGATTGTTTGTAGCGTTCCATTGTATGGATTTAAAACCGGCTGTCTGTTTACTTCTAAGTAGTGTATTGATTTTTCTGCCTACCATATTGTAAATGGTAATGTTGACAAGTTCATCTTCTGGGAGACTAAATGTAATAGTAGTTATTGGATTAAAGGGATTTGGGTAGTTGTCATACAACCTAAAGTCTTTCAGTGAATTACTTAAATTTGAAATGCTCAGATTTTCAGCACCGCCAGACCAGTATATATTATCTAAGGCAAAATCACAAGAGTTTCCATTCACCTCTAATATGACAAATCCATAACTTAACATTCTAAGGTCAATAGATTCTCCTCTTATATCACCTACTGGTATTGAGGCTTGTCCCCAATTACTATTTCTCTCCAAACCATACATTGTTTGATAAGATGGGAAATCAACATAAGATTGATTTCCCCAGGAATCAATTATCCCAATTTTAAAAGATATATTTTCAGGTATTTTTATATTAAAGTTTAAATGTCCCGCTGAAAATCTAAATAGATTTACGGGTTGATAAGACATAATTCCTGCTCCAAACCATCCTGAGCCGTTAGTACTCCATGATATCCCATTGTTTCCCTCGTATGGGTCAATATTTCCTTCTTCCAGAGTGCCCTCCCATACATAGATCTCTGAATCTAAACTCGTAGTAAGCCCATTAACCGTAGGAGTCAAGTCTGTAAAAATACCAAAATTGCCGGCTTGAGGTGTAGGTGGCCCCTCATTAACCTCTCCGTGCTCATTCCATTTCATGACCTTAATATAATCCACAAGCATTTTAGCTGGGAAAGGCATGGATACTTGCGACCCACTACCAGGGTCTCCTAAAGAGTACGCATCAGTAAAATTGCCACCAATAGCAAAATTGGCAACAAAATAAAATGGCGAATTAAATTCGCTAGATATACTGTCAATATTAAAAACATCTGCATACAGAAAATTTTCTATGTCATTATCAATAATACTAAAAAGAATGCTATCGGGGTTCCAATACAAGCGATATTTGATAAACCTGTCAGTTAAGTTTTCGTAATTGTAATATGGTCTGCAAAAATCATCATCAGGATCCCATGATACACTTGCGGCACCCGTGGGATTGTTAGGAACAAGAGCTTCATTTGCGTAAAAGATTGCATTAGCTCCAACTACTTGATTAACCGTAGAATTATTTAATCCGTTACCACCATTATGTTCATCATGCAAATCTCTAAATGCTTGTTTCTGACCCATCTCCATCATATCTATTTCACCATTTTTGGGCCAGGTTAAGTTAGATAATCCGTTAAGCCAAATTGCAGGCCATCCACCAACTTTTATATTTGGAATTAAAACTCTTGTCTCAATAATTCCATATTTAACACTTACTTTGGATTTTGTATTTATTCTCCCTGATGTATAGTTTAGACTGTTACCCCATTGATCAACGATACCCCCTCCAGATTCTTGTTTAGCAGTGATTTGAACGGCATTATTACCTATTTCATTGGGTATTTCTACAATATTAATATTTTCTGATTTATAATATTGTAGTTCCCCATTACCCCAACCCCAAGAACCATTACCTTTTTCAATAATCCAATTATTTAGATTATTAAAGTTTTCTTCCCAAATAACCTCATTCGCAAATATTTTGGGAAGAAATATATTATACAACAAAATTAAAATTAGATATTTATTCATCTCAACTAAATCAACTAAAAATTAGCACACAATGGGTGGTTTACATTAAAAGAAAGGGAGTTACTGTCAAGACATACATTGCATCATTACATCCTAAGGTATTTAAAATGCCTTACAATACTCAATGGCTTCAAATATAGTTGTTGCAGTCAATATTTCTCATTTTTGTCTTCTATTTGACGAGAAATTATAACCAAAAAGAACAAGTATTAATCCTATCACACTGTTTATTATTTCTGACCATTTAAAATCAAAAATCAATCCAAGAAAAACATTTATAATAATTAGTATTCCGCATACTAACATGATTATTTTATGTAATTTATTCATTTATTAATCTAACCCCCATAGTAAAAACAAAAAAACCCTTAGAAATGTTGGTGGGCTTGATGTCAAAATATACTTTTTATTCAAATAGTTCTGTCCCTTTGTTATCTAAACCTGCTTGTAAAACTTATTTATCTTATTTCAAAATCATCCACTCATCTTTTCCACCTATTATTCCACAAACAAAAAATACCACATGAATAATTCACCTATTTTGGTTTTAGATGTTTTATTTTACTACTTAAATAAAAAAATAAAATAGCACACGGAAAGGTAGAAAACGCAAGATGTCCTTTTGAAGCAGAGAAATTAGGAAATATGTACTCCTCACAAAATATTATTGATATACACAGTAAAATAAAATTAAATGAGATATATAAATAATTAGTTTGATTCAATTTCTTACAGTGTAAACATTCAAGACTTTTTAATACTTTATTATAGCTTAATGAATTTTTGTTACAATTATAGCATTTGCCAATAATGAAGTTTTTATCAATTCTTGTTAGCAACTTATTAATTAGGATTCCAGCCGGTATTAGTACGACAACAAAGAAAAGGAACAATACCCTTTTATCTCTTATGGAAAAAATTATTTCCTCAATTCTCCCAATAAAGAAAATTATAAATGATAGCCCTAGTATTATAACAATCTTAAATATATTGTTCATTATTAATTATTGGAATCTACTAATCATCCACTTCCTAAAAAACTTTCAACAAAAACTCCCAAGGAAGGTGCATCTTGTTGTACATTTCTCAAACAGTAATTATTAAAAAATGGAGTAACAATATGCTTTACGGAAACTTTAAAAATACTACTTTTACTCAATCCACATATAACTGTAATGCGGCTGTAGGTTTTTTTATTGCTCTAATAATGAGAGAATTTTATCCCTCAGCAATTAATACAGATTGGTATTGGTACCTTTTGGGAATTGTTATTTTCTCCACACCGGGTTTAATTGGGTCTTATAAACAATTTAAATCAGGATTATCGCTTGAACAGGTTAAATTAAAAAGCCGACCCTTTAAAAGGTTTTATTAGAGAAAGACCCCACGAAATCTGGTGTTGGACTAATACCTATGTATCTGTATTTCCTAAGATAATTAGATACTCTAGCCATAAATAATAGAGTTTCCAAGTTTTCTTAATTCTTAAAACCCATATATTTATAAAATTCAACAATACAAAATGTTGAAAATGAAATTATAATTTTTGATAAAATTTACTTGGTTTAAATCAAATAAAATGGTGTAAGGTTTATAATGAAATTCATATATTACTTTTCTATTATATTCTATTTCGAAACATCCTTTTCCCAATCACTTTTCAATAATATAATTGATGCTCCCTTTTTTATTTTAGATTTATCTGGAACCTCAGAGGATGGTCTATACAGACCACGCGATTTAGATTTTCATACTGATTCCAGTAGACCTAATGAACTTTGGGTTATCAATGAAAATTCTGCAATTTTCGATCCTAATTATGGAGGGAGCACTGTAACTTTTTATAATGCTGGGTCAGACTCGCAATGGATGGATTATAGAAAAGATTCTTATTCTGCACATTTTATGAATACAGCAAGTGCTATAGCATTTAGTAGTAATGGTGGCTTTGCTAATACCCTAGATGTCCAAGATGCAAACGGCAACCCAAATGGATATTTCTCAGGCTGTACACTTTGGGAAGCGGATACTGCTATTTATGCAAGAATTAATCAAAATGGTCCTGAACTAGGTAGCCATTGGGATATGTTACATCAAAGCCCTTTCAGTGTCGGGGTCGCTGCAGAATCAGATAATATTTATTGGCTTTTTGATGGGTTCCACAATACGATAGCAAAATATAATTTTCAAGACCCTCATCCCGATCATGAACACGGAGGCGAAGACCACTCAGATGGGCTTATATATCGTTATGATGAAATTTATGTAAAAAGAGTAGCAGGATTATCGAGTCATATGGTAATAGACCATTCAAATGATATGCTATATATATGCGATACTGGAAACCAAAGAATTATCAGAGTCAATATAAATGCGGGGGAAATAGGAATTGACCTCGATCCTTATGGAGAAAATATCGAAGGTTATTACAGTATGATCGGTGCAGATTTTGAAACGATTATCGATAGTGGTCTTGTATCCCCAACAGGAATAGATATCTATAATACATTCCTTCTGGTAAGTGATTATTCAACCGGAGA
>MDTA01145661.1_pt1 | contig 31162 bp, 39 predicted proteins | sample 811151 | NCBI WGS metagenome assembly MDTA01 (sample SAMN05326648, study PRJNA326480) | marine metagenome | isolation source: seawater | place: Indian Ocean: South | collected 2010
ACCAGCTACACCATTAGTGCGATTTCCATTTACACCTGTAGAGCCAGCAGACCCAAAACTTGCACCAGAACCACCTGTGCCGGCGTTAGTTCCACCCCCAACACCTGACCCTGCTGACTGATTATACCCTTGACCTACGCCACCAGAACCACCGTTTGTATTTGTGGTGCTATATATTGTTCTTGAAATCTGATGCGTATAAGATTCATAAGTATCGTCATAACTTATCTGCGATCCATAGCTGTACACAGTAGTTCCTAAGTTTGCAGTTTGACCTACATAACTATTGGCCCAGAACATTCCCCGATTGGCCCCATATTTTCTTAAGAACACATACCTTGTTCCATAAGGCCACGAATAGTATGGCCCTGAGGTAGATGAAGTTTGATATGAACCACCTCCACCAGTGCCGCCACCGCCACCACCAGCTCTAATAGTACCGTTGTTTATTAATGTACAAGCTACAGCAGCTTCAAAAGCATCACCGCCAGCCGCACCAGCAGCACCACCTGCACCAGATAGTGTGCCATTGTTTGTAACAACAATAGTTCCAGAACCGCCTGACGGTATTTCTAATGCTTCTTCAGAAGTGCTTGTTGCGCCAAGCTCCACACCAGAATCAATAACAATTTCTTTGCGATAATCAACGGCGTAATCATCACCAAATAAAGTTGCTGCACTTTGATTGGTTGCGCCTGATGTAAAAGTAAATCTAAATCCTTTAGCCTGACTTCTGAAGTTTGCAATGTTAATTGTACCGCTAGTAGGCACAGATGCAGCAAGATTTACGCCAGTGTTGTTAGCTGCCTTTGCTCTAATGTTTGAACCACCACGATACAAATCTGAATAAGATATAGCAGCAGAGCCACCCACGAACTCAGTTCGTAAGTCAGAAAAACTAACCGCTCCTGATGCTGCTATAGCCATTAGATTGTTCCAAACGCAGTTACATCATCAACAGTCACAATCTCACCATCGGATGCAAATTTAATTTTTGCAGTACCGTTGTATTTGAACAAGAGATTGTCGCCACTCAGTTCTATTGTCCATTTGCTCGAACCAAACTGAATTGCCTGTCCATTCGTGTCCAGCGTGCCTCCAAGCTGCGGACTCGTATCGCTTACTAAATCACTAGATATTGTTGTTGGCTCAAAATCACCGCTACTACTATTGTAAGCAAGCACCTGACCATTTGTTACTCCTGTAGAAGTAACATCTGTCAGATTGTTTGTTGAAAGAGTTTGCAGAACAAAAGTGCCAAATCCAACAATAGACACTGTATCGCCTACTTGTGCAGCAGAATTAAGAATTACGCTCGTGCCATTTGTAGCTGTAAAATCTGCTGGCTGTAGTTTAATACCATTCAGATATACATCAACAAAACCACCATCATACGTTGCAGGAAATATAGTAGTAGAGTTTGTATAAGAACCTTGCGCTGTACCTACAACATAATCTTTACGCTCTGATGTGCCATTTACAGAAGAGCCAGCATTCTGGAAAGCACCACCAGTACCATAAACTTTCATTAAGTTATTTGTTGTATCAAACCACAGATCACCAACATCTTTGCTTGTTTGTGGCTCATTTGCTGATACACGATAACGCTCACCAAAACTATTAACGCCAGAAATATTAGAAGCTACATTATTTACATTTGCTATAGAACCGCCAACAAGATTGACGTTAGATATAGAGCCACCAACATTATTTACATTAGTTTGGTTATTTGCAACTGCTGCCACTTCGGTATCTATACCAGCCACTGTAGTCACATTCGCTTGTATCCCAGCTACAGTAGTTACATTACCTTGAATACCAGCAACTGTATTAATGTTAGCAATACCACCAGCAACAAGAGATATATTACTATCTTTAACTGTAATGGTGTTGCCCATGCCATTGCCATGAACAGTACAATAATATCTCATAGAAGATGGAGCAGTAGACGGAACTTCAAATGTAACTTTTGCACCAGCCTGACCAGCCGTTCCTGTTGTTGTTACACCTGTCGTCCATGAGTTACCAGAACCATCTTTAAATGCAAGAGGATGACCAGCTACACTAGAGTCAGACAAATCAAAAATATATGTGTTACCTCTAAACATTTCGATTGCTGGATTATTTGTGCCATCAAGAACAAATACATTCCCAGTGCCAGAATTAGCAACAGTTACTGTATATGTTTTTTCAAGAGAGTCAGCTAAAGATGTAATGTCTGTAGATATAGCTGCAAGTGTGTTTAAATCTGCAACAGCAGCAGTTGTGCCAAGTATAGCTACATTACTTGCAACACCAGAAACATTAGCCAAATGAGTAGTATTAATTCCAGCTACTGTAGTAACATTTGCGTGTATTCCAGCGACTGTTGTTACATTTGCCTGTATGCCAGCTACTGTAGTTACATCAGAGGCTATATTTCCTACTGTTGGAACGCTGGAAGCTACACCAGCTACTGTTGGAATACTGGACGCAACGCCAGCAACAGTAGTTACATTTGCCCTTACAGCATTTACATTAGATATTGCATCTGTAGCAACAGTGCCATCTTCAATATCAGCTAGTGTTGCTATATCTGCTGCCATAGCAGACACAGTTGTTACACCAGAAATACTAGGCCCAGCTTCAACAACACCTGTTGTAGCATTAAAAGCAAGCGTCTTACCTTTTCTAGTGTCAACATTCGGGAGGGTTAATGCGACATCTACATCAGAATCAGTAAGACGCAATGAGCGGTCTATATCGTCTTTGAGGTCAGCTTGAATTGCAACTATTCTATCAAGTTCTGTATTTAATGAACCAATCTGAAAAGCACCAGATGCAGGAAAATCCGTTGTCCGTTGAAGCGTAATACTTCTTGTAAGAACTACTTTTTTATCTGCACCACTTGCAGTTACAGCACTTGTAAAATGAACAAACCCATCAGTGCCACTTGTATGACCAGCATTTGCATTAGTTTGAGAGTCAGATATTTTATAATGAGTTGTTAGTGTTTGTTTAACATTATCAACGTAAACATTTAAATCTGCATTATCAAAAATCTCAAAGTCCATCGTAAACACAGTCTGACTGTTACCGTCAGAAACAGTGTATTCATTCCGTGGATCATTATCTGCTAAGTTAATAGTCATGTTTGCATCCTAACTTAAATTAAAGACTACCTCAACGCACAATTAATATCTGCCCATTTGTGACAAATATCGAGTTCCTTCATTCATGTAATCTTTAAGAAACCACAATCTTGCAAATGGAAGATTCCTAATAATATTTTTTGAACCTTCGCCATAATTGCCAGTGACAAACTCATACATACCATACCGAACAATATCATGAGCAATGTTTGGCCCTGTACCAAGTGGGCCAACTATACCCTCAATGGTATCTTTCTTTACAGGATATTTAGGATTTACAATGCCGCCAGTAATATTGGGGCCACCAAAAGCTAGTGATGTTACCATAGAAGTATACATTGCATCTGAATAAAGAGCCGCCAATCCAGACATATCGAATGACCTAGCTATCCAATCTTCTGTACTCATTTTTTCACGAGCAAACTCTGGTGTCTTAATATAGACAGACATAAATCCAAGACCCATAGCAGCAGATATTGCAACAGCTTTATTCTTAGCTTGGTCATGTGCATATGCCGCAGTAATTTTATTAACTGCTGCAAACGAATACGACATAAATTGGAATGGCATACCAAGCAAAGGACTTTCAAGACGAGCATACCCACGAACAACAGCGTCTTCAGTTAAAGGCAAACGTAATTTCTCTACCAGCCTCATAGGAATATGAAACACGCCATCAACAAGAACAGGTTTGTCTGCTGGCGTACCCATTAAAACTGTATTTTCTATACCGCTATTTAATGCTGCTCGAAATGTATCTCTTAGTCCCTCATCTTCTTTAGGCCACTTTCTAGTATTAGGCAGATATAATCCATCAGCACTAACACGCTCGATAATTCCATCGTTAGCTAAACGTGTGATTTCTTTGGCTTTTGCTTTATCAAAGCCATATCGAGCCATATATGTTATTTCTTTTTCTGTTGCTGTGCCATTTGTAATTTTAACAGAATAGTCAACAAGTGTATGGCAACGAGCCATAGAATCCATTTGTTTAAATATTCTTGTAAATGGGGCAAGAAGATTAAGTTTGTAAAATAAATTCTTAGCTGTATCTACACGCTGGGTATATACAGTATCAAATTTATTGCTTGAAAATGGACTGTTAGATAATTCTTCTGTTAGGCGCATATGACTGCTACCTGTCAAAATTTCTAATATTTGACCAGCTATACGACCTTCTTCAGCACTCATCCGAACACGTTTATCACCAATAGCCCCTTTGAGCATTTGAATAATAACCTTGCCATCATGCTCCATTAATATTTTAGCAAAGTCAGGAAGCGTAGAAAAACCAGCAGAACCAAGATAGTTAAGCTGCGCTGCATCACGCATTACTTGAGCAAGTCTTGCATCCCAAGAATGTGGTTCACGCAATGTTGATCCAACAACACGGTCATACAGGATAGCATAGTTTTTACGAACCTCATTTATTTCAGAGGTTGTGTTTCTATTCTGCCGCATATCATCTTCAATATCATCTAAGATATCATCTAATGACCTGCCGTTGTTTTGTTTAGCAAATTCATATCTTGGAGCAACACGAGCAGTATATGCTTTCATGACTGCTATTGGGTCATTAACAATAAAGTCATAAACTAAAGAGTTAGGTATATCTAAAGTTCTGTGTCTAAAATGTTTTGATTTACCGTGACCATAAAAAGAAGCTACTTCTGCGGTTGGGTCTACCTCTTCTAGTATTTCTCTTATTGTTAACTCTGCACGTTCATCTATTGCCCTTGGGTCTGTATCAAATTCTTGTTTAATCCAAGCAGGTGGAGGTGTTCTCATCTGCTTATGTATTTCTTTCATGCGCTTTAATGCCTCATCATTAACACGCATTTCATATTCTATATCTTCTTCTCGATATGCTTTTTTAAATTTGCCATGAGATAATTCATGTAAAGTTACAAAGTCTTGAAAATCTGCAAAAGATTTAAAACTATCTGAATTATTCAACATAAACATATTGTGATGAAAAGCTGCGCTTGCATACAGGTCTTTATTTTTACCTGCTGCATTTCTCATATCTTGTATTGCTTTTTCTTTATTTTTTAAAGATTGTTTAAATTTTCTGTATTTAAGATAGACGCCATCTCTATCAAGATAGATAATTCCTTTCTCTTGATCGAAGTATTGATGCATACCTAATGCACCTTTTGGGTGTTGTTTTTTAATTGCTTGTACTGCTTTTTTACCTGTAACAATTTTATTTACATTAAACTCTTCACCGTAAAGTCTTATGATTTCAGCATCATCAAGCTCAAGTAAATTTCTTTTTATTGGAGTGTCTTGAATATTTCTTACAAACTTGCTTGGATTGTTTGTAAAGTAATCTACAAGTATCCCTTTAAACTCAGCTCTTTTCTCTGCAATAGCCTGTTTGTTCCAATATCTTGAAAACATTGGTTCATTTGGACTAAGGTCATCATCACCAATAGCTGTAAGATTTACATCAAGTTCAGATATTTCGTCTTCTAATCTAGCAATACGCAACTCAAGAGCATCAATATACTCTTGTTGATTTTTACTTAAAGAAACAGCAGTGCCGCTAAAACGTTTGTTTTCTGCTTCAAGTTTGTTAAGTTTTTCTATTTGTGCCTCTGTAAGACCCCGAGCTTCTTCTTCTTGTCTTAGGTTTTTTATAGCACGATTGTTTTCTCTTCTTGTTTGCCTCATACGAGCAAAAGACAAACCTTCTTTTGCTTCAAGGGTATCAAGAGTTTCATACGCTTTACGCAATTTAAATTCTTTGTTTGACATCTGCTTGCTCATAAAATCTGCATTGCCAATCAAGCCGACATCACTTAATCTTTTGCCCCACTTCTCCCAGAAGTTAGCCATTAACTTTATTGATTCACGTTCTAAATCAGTTTCACCTTCTATGCCCTTAACATATTTAGCATTTATACTTTCAAGGTATTTGCTAAATGAGCCATCCATGTTTTGAAAATTGTGATCCATAAATGTAAAGTCGCCTCTTCCAGACGCTTCACCATAGTTTTTGATAAGTTGGTCATATATCTGAACCCACTCACCCTCTCGAACTTTTGCACTGACATACACACCATCGCCATCTGTGATGCCAAGCTTGTGCATTGCAAGAGTAATGCCCTTGTCACCAGCAAGATTTACAAATGCTTTCTTAACAACAGTAGGAACTTTAGAACTTTGCAATGTGTCTTTCATTGGAGTTGGAATTAATTTGTTATAAATCCAACTGTTTGTGAACCAGCTTTCTGCAATCTTGTATGGGTCTGTTAAACCTTGAACATTTCTTGTATCTTCAATTCTACGAAAAGCACGTTCTCTTTGAATAGCAGCTTGTTCATTTAACGAATTAGTAATGCCAGTTCTAAGATTTGCCAGTTCTTTTTCTTCAGCTTCTGTTTTTTTTGGTTTTGCTGCTAATGCTTCAGCACTCTCTTCCATCTTTTTAATTTCATGAGGCTTTGCTTGGTCAATGGCCTCTAACTCTTCATCTGCAAGTTGACCAAACTCACGTTCTTCTCGTTTACCTAATTTAGATATATCGTCTGTTGTTATCTCTTCTAAAGCCGCAATAGTCTCATTCATATCTTTGACCGTAGCTTTTTGAGCCTTTGCCTTGCGAGCCGCAGGTAAAGCAATAAGACCACCAAGAATGCCACCCGTTACTGCTGCTGCACCAATATTAAAAGCACTTTCTCCCAGTGTGCCTACAGGGTCAAATGGCGCACGAGCAATCTCTAATCCTGTTTGTATAGTTGCTGTACCTGCGCCTACACGCAATGCAGATTGAGCAACGCTACGTCCAAGACCAGCACCACCAAAAGGCAAAGCAACAAGATTTATAGGGTCAAATAAACCAGCAGCAACATTGGCTAAGAAACCATGCTCATACATAATCTCTCGTCTTGCTTGGCTTTCTCTAATGTGCCGCTTCATATCTGCCATATGATCTGCATTTTTGGCATTAATTAATGTGGCACTAAATTCTTCAAACCCCTCCATATCTTGTGATGCATTGTATGTAGGGTCTTCTTCATCAGCATATTTAATTTCGTTATTTATATACTCATAGATTGGGTCATATTGATAACCCATCTGTGCTTTTACAAGGTCGCTAAAGGTTGATTTACCTGCCGCAACTTCTCGTTCTTTGTTGATGGTTACACCAACATTCATGCCATATGGGTTTACTTCATACATTAATTAGGCTCTCTTCTCGTAGGAGAAAAAGCAAGTATCTCACCATCAGGATTTGTAACAGGAGTAAGCTCATTATTAACATCTAAAGTCATAACCATATATGTTACCTGACTATCGCCAGAAAATCTTTGCGGCATAAGATAGGCTTTTCTTTTCCCAGACATTGTTACTTTATGTAATCTATCTTTGTCTCTGTCGTATGGTTCTGCCATCCAATCAGCATATCCATTGTAGGCTTGCATCAATGTGCCAACCATACCAATGCCAGTAAACCTAGAACCTTCCATACCTTCTTCATCAGCAGGTGATTGACCAGTGCCTGTGAGCGTAAAGTTAGGCGGCAAGCTAGCCTCAACATAGCTAATAAATTCACTGCGAGCATCTGCATCAGGTATTGTTTTAGTTAAAGAATATCTTGAGCGACCAACATCTCTTACTCTATGATCGATAACATAACCAAGTGTTTCTGGATATTCCTTTTGATACAAATCTTTAATTCTATTTTTAATTTCACCTTCAGTCATTGTACCATTTGCAACTAATGCTCTTGCATATGGATACAAATCCCTAAAGACAGAGCGACTACCGCCAACAGAATCTAAAAGCCATGATGATAGTCCATCCTCATTTTGAGAGTATTTTCTTGTTGATGATGTAGAAGATGTTTGAGGATTTATAACATCACTAGCCATAAACTGTTCTAAATTCTTTTTAGCTTCAACGCTATTAAGAGAGCCATTATTAAAATCTGTAAGAACATTTGATAATTGGTCTGTGTTATAAATATAATTAGGCTCTCCATTTTCACGAAGCCCATCAATAATAAACTCGCCTCTAATGTCCATGAGAGAAAGAATAGAATCTAAATTTGCCATTGCTGTTTTGCTAAGTGTCGGCGTTCCTTCAACAGTTCCTACAAATAAATTAACCATTCTGTTTGTGCTTTTACTGTAATAAGACCTCATGCCTTTATATGTTTGCAACAAAGCTGGCGCACCTGCTATCATTCTGCCTTGAGATAAAGCAGTTAAATCTGAAATAATAATTTCTGGTATTCTTCCTTTTTCAGCCAGATTGACCATAGCAGCAGTTGCTGGATGTTGTTCATCAAGACTTTGAGCAGTTCTAAAAAAGTCTTCAGCCACACCATTATTGCTAAACACATACTGACTTATAGCTTGCTTATGAAGTGCAGTATTACCCAAACCTCTATTTAATATATCTGTTTGAGCAGCTTGTTGTTTTTGTAAAACTTTAAAGTCTTCTTCTTTTTGTTTTAATATATTAGATAAACGTCTTGCTTCAGTAGCAGCAGTTTTAAGTTGAGGTTCATTCATGCCTTTTGTTAAAGCATTTACTGCGCTTCTTATTTCTTTAGGCAGTTGACTTGAATCGCCTGTTTTATCAAGAGCGATTGCAACCTCAGACATAAGATTTGATGACATACCTACAGAGACTTCGACAGTTTCATCACCGCCTCCACCGTCAGGCATTTCCATTGTAAATGTTTTGTCTAAGAGAGAGCTAACCCAGCTATTAGCAATAGAAGTGCTTACAGCATCTTCTCTTCCGGCTGCTCTTGGGGCAGATAAAAATGCATTCTCTAGCCCAACTAATTTTCTATTTTCTGCTTCGTAAGCTTTTTGTTCAGTTAAAATTTGTGCAATTTCTTCTTCAGTATTAGCACTCGCCATTCTTTCAGAAAGGTCAGATTGAACTGCATCTGATTTATCAAACCAATCATAAAGAGCAAGACTGTTTTTTACTTCTCTTGCTTTAGCGTCATCTTTTTCTTTAGCAATTAATCTTGCCGTTTCATCTTGCTCTAGATTATTTAGTTTTTGCGTTAAACTTTTTTGATTATATGCCTGACGTTCAATTAGTATATCAAGCACAGGTTGATATTTATCAGGTAGTTTAATTGTAGATTGGCCTCTCGAAAGTAAATAACTTTGGATTGCCATTATTTGAGGCTTGTCTAACTTATCTTTTACAATTCTTCCAACAAGACCATCTTCTAGTTCATTAAATGCTAGTTCTTTATATTTATCAGGATCGGTATTATTTATGCGTCTATCTGATGCAAAACCATCATGAGTTTTTTTCTCTTTTTCAATATGGTCTATTGCTCTAGTAAGTTGGTTTACATTTAAGGTAGATGTCGATTCATAAAGAAATGGAGAGTCTTGAGTGATAGACTTTTCTATACCTGCATTAAGAGCAGGGTATGCTTCTCTATTTTGTTCGGATTGAACCCTATCTTGTTCAACCCTCATTGCGTTTCGAGTTGCGATAGATTGATTAACAATATCTAAAAGAACAGGCCCGTCTTTAGAAAAGTTAGAAGAGTCTAATATCTTTTGGATTGATTCTCTATATGCCTTTGGCACAGAGTTTAAGGTTTTGCCATTAGATGCTAGAGCAGATTTAACATCAAGTAATTGCTCAACTGTAAGATTTTCATCAGCAGCAAGTAGTCTTGTTAAACCCTCTGGTTTTATTCTTGATATTAAACTTGTTAATTGTTCTTTAAGTTTTAGATTATCAACAAATGCACCAGCAGCTTCAGCATTGTTAAGTTTATTGTTGAGGCTTTCTATTGCAAAATCTACATCTTGTAGATTCGCACCAGATGTAATCATTCCTAATATTATTGGGTAGTCTTCTTGAACGTGTGTTGCCGCAGTTACACCAGCATTTACTCGTTCTCTTTTTAACTGAGCTTGTTGTAGATTTAATTTTGTACTGGCAAGGTATGCAGAACCAGTTACATTAATAAAGTTTTTGTATTTTCCTGTTGCATTTGCTTTCATTTCCTCGACATAGCTGCCGAAGTTTTTCTCATAAACGCTTACAGGGTCATCAAAACTTTCTGCTGCCATTGCTTCTGACGCAGCTTTTGCTTTTATCTCTTGCTCAATAGAAAGCCTGTATCTATCGTCAACAGTCTTCTCGAATGCTTCAGATGCTATCTTACCAAAGCTAGCTGGCTCAGAGTCGAAGGCTTCTGGCAATCCTGTCTTTGGATTTATTGTTCTAATGTTTTGAACATTAAGTGACTCTGCTAAATCTACACCAGCTTCTTTAGCTTCTCGCTCTGCACCCTTAAAGGCCATGTTAATAAGTTTATCTGCATTGTTCATAGCAGATACAGCCGCACGTTCTGCGGCATCAGAAATCTTTACAACCCCTATGTTCCCTACTTGAAAATTTCTGCGTTCTTTTATTACTGCCATTATGTTCTCACTAAATCATATTGGTAAAGGCCAGTTGCTATAGATGTAAGAGCAGACATCTGATATTGCTTTGCTTTTATTTGTCCTTCTACTAAAGACTGTTGACCTTGAGCCAGCATTTGTTGCTGTTGGGCAGTTGCCGTAAAATCAAGGGCTGCTCTATCATCACCTTTAATCTCTTCTTGTCTTTTTAAGAATGCGGCATAACTTCTATCACTGCCTAAATCTCTATTCATAAAAGCAAACATTGCTCTATTTGAGGCTTGGGCTGTTTCAAACTGACGCTCTCTTTGATTAGCTTTATCTCTAGCTTGTATTCTATTTTGCTCTATTTGTATTTGTTGTTGGCGCATTCTCATTGCAGCAGTTTGTTGTGCCGCTCTACCTGCGCTTAACGCAGAAGAGGCTTGCAATGCTGTGCCAACTAACATAGCAGCTTGAAAAAATTGAATTGCCATTAGAATGATACCTCTGCGATTAAACCATTTATCTGTAATGATAATGGTGCTGATTGTGTAATTTTCACTGTTGGATCTTTACTATAACCTAATAATCTAAACTCTTCTTTACCAGTAACGGCAATTCTTCCAGCCCCTAAGTCATCTGTTACCTGACGGATAATTAATCGTTTATCGTTTACAGAAACAGATAATGTATTCACCAAATCAAGTATAACACGATTTACTCTTCTTGGGTTGCCTGTTAATGGCCCACCTTGTACCTGTGCATCAATAGGCAATGTTTCTGCTTCAACATTAAAACTATAACCTATTTCTGCTGTTGTAATTTCTTCAACGGCAGTTACATCAACTTGACCACTTACTACAGTAAATTGGCCTAGATGATCATCTCCATTAACAACATCAACAACAGCACCATTTGCAAAATGAGGTGCAACATTAAAAACCCCAGCAGGAGCAAATCCCTGAACAAACGTATTAGAAAAATCTAATTGAAGACTAGAATCAAATTCTGTCAAAATAAATTTATTAGTATTATTCCCTATGTCATAAACACCAACAAGAAATACCCTATCATCAACAGTAGCTATAGAATGAAACTTTCCATTTGACGTTGTAAACTTTGCCCATCCTGCTCTTTGCTCACCTCTATTTGAGGTAAAAATTGCAATAGTCCCATCTTGATTTAAGAAGAATGCATAAGACTCAGGTCTATTAATAGCACCTCTAAGTATGCTCATTTGCACAGGATTATTAATTAAGTGTGCAGAAATTTGACTTATTGGATTAGCTACATATGCTGATTCAGCATCAGAGAATATAAACTCTCTTACAACAGAGCCATTCTTCTGAACGTACAATGTTGCGCCATCTAATGATTGAGGTCTTACAAATGAAGCACCAAACGGTGTCTGTCTTCTAATCTGTGCATTAGTCGGTGTTATTGGTTTATCTGTAAACGCAGGAACATATAACTCTGAAGTGCTTGTAAAGATTTGTAAATCTCTGTTTGAGACAATATGCCTAATAGTATTTATCTCACCAATACTTGCTGTTAAATCTAATGCATCATCATCTTCTGCATCGCCAACATCAAAGTTAAAATAAAGACCAGTTCTGCTTGCCCATATTCCATCAGGTTGTGATAGAGTTCCTCCAAACCATAACCTGTTCTCATGAAAAGCAACTGCCGCAGGAAATCCTCTTAGCGCACTATATGACTGCTCTTCCCATTGTGTTGTTGGAGCATGAGTTTCTATCTTAGGAGAACCACCACCGATACTATTGGTATTTGCATTTGCGCCAGCAGTTACAATAAAAACATTTTCATTTACTATTTCTTGAACAGTTCTTGTGCCATTAATATTTCCAGCACTGATGCCACCAATTCCACCAGCATCTGATATAGTAATGCTATCATTGGTACTTAAACCATGAAGAGCCATAGTAATTTGTATATCCGCTGTACCGTCTGTTGTTTCTATTGCATCTGTATCTAAATGCACCTTTAGTGCATCTTTAACAGTTCCAGTAGCTTGGGTTTGAGATTGTACGGATGTAATAGTTATTTCTTGCCCATGATATCGGATTACAATTCCAATGTGTTTTGAGCTTGGATAATCGCCACCAGATTGAGTGCCAGTAATATCCCAATAGTTTGCAGATGTTGTAAGAGTTACACCTGAGCCACTTGTTGTAGAAGGGTCAAGAGTTACATCTTCCCCATGAAATGAATAATATGGTTGATGAATATAATTATTATCTGAATCGCTTGCAAATGAATAAGTGTCCATTTCAAAGCTATTCAGCCCTGTCCTAACCAATCTTCTAATCATAAATGTTTGATGACACAAAAACATTATATCCCCAGATTGGGCAAATGTTATTTCATCTAAAATAGAATCTGTTATTGGAAGAGCAGCAGAATCTACATCTTGAGTAATCGTTGTAACAATGCTTACCGCACCTGTTGTTGGATCAATCTTAAAGCAGCGTATTTTTAAATGTTCAAGAGAAATAATGTACCGTTCATCATCAGAAAAAATAAACGGTATAATCCTTACCTGCTGTCTTTTTGTAGTATCAACAGTTGTGTCAAACTCATAAATTCTTCTTGTGCCAAATCTTTTAAGAAGACCGCCTTCATTTCTTAAAAAGAAGTTTTCAATCTTCTTTGCAGCGTTCTGATATATTTTAGTATCAGTCCTAGACACCATAGAAGGACTGACTTCTCCAAACTGAAAATTAGATAGGGGAACTCTAATCCTTGCCATTAACTGCGCCTATTCGTAATAAACCTCGATGTAACCAACTTGCGTGTTGTTTGTTGTTGCGAGTCTAGGCTTCTAGCTTTAGCCATTGCATTTGTAGCTTGCTTTTCCATAAGAGCAGCTAAAGATGCATCTCTAGCAATGGATGTAGCAAATACCATTGCAAGCGCATACTCAACAGCAATAGTAAAATATGAAGGGAACTCTAACTCATTTGCACGAAAAGTATAGTCAAGAATCACAGTGTCAGAAGAAGAAGTATCTGCAAAAAGTTTGTCCCCATAAATTTGGTAATCAATTATATTATCTTCTACAGTTGCTGTATGCACCATTAAATATCCAGATGGTAATTGATAAGCTCTATCATACCTTCCTGTTGGGGCAGCAGTGAGCAAATTTAGAATTGCTTGATTAGTTGCAAACCTCCATCTAGTATTAACTAGAGAAGTTCTAACAACATCCTCATACATATTTACCGAGACAAGAGCCTCGGTTGTTCCATCTTCAAATGAAGTAATCGGTTCAGCCCCAATAAGAATCAATGCTCTTGAGCATAAATCCACAGGGGTATTTGCGTGTGTGCTAGTAACTGCCATGTGTGAATAAGGGAGGGTTGCCCCTCCCCAATCCTTTAGTCTGTCTCAGCAATAGCAGTACCCTGTGATGTATTCACAGTAGTACCGTCATTGGTAAGCACTGAGGCAATGTGAGTTGTTGGTGTATTTGTATCAACACAAATAATAACATCTCGCGCATTCATCATATTGACAGCTTCACCAGTAAAATAACCAGAGGCTTTTACAGTGGCAATAGCATCAGCAGAGGTATAATGCCAAAGGTTTACACCAGATGCCCCAGACAACCGAGTTAAATTTGCAATATCAAATGCCATCTTTCACTCCTATTAGTTGTTGTCAAGAACTTCGTAGATGCCGTTATTATCAATAACGACAGAACCCATTGACATCATTGATGTTGCAAGGTGCGCTACTTTTTCTGCGACATAGTTAATCTCTGTTGAGACATCAGAGTTGACGCCCAATCCAATAGAAGAAGTATGATAAGCCATATTCTTACCTGCTGTAATTGCAGAAGTAGAGAATATCTTAAAGCCCATAAACTCTTTCATTGTCATGCCGCCAGCAAACGGAAGATTTTGCTCACCTACAAAGTCGATTGAAGCAAACTCTGTAATGTTAAACAAATCAGCATAACCCTTTGGATGCATTGCCAGATAACGCTGACCGTCTTCTGGAATATTTGCAGATCCAAATGTCTCAAACAAAGTCAAAATATCTGCTTTGTCAATCGCAGCAGATGTTGAGTTAATTTGAGTTGAGTTAGCACCAGCATCCATTGCAGTGTAGATGATGTCGTCAGTCTTACGACCAAGAGCAGCAGCAGCAGATTGTGCTACAGCCTGACGCTCATTGATGTTAATCTTCAGTTCATCTAACTTGTCAATGTATTCTGCGGCATAGAAGTCAGCCATTGTTGCTTCCACAGTTGTATGTGCAAGTTCCATAGGGGTGACATTACCGTTTCTTGATTTAGTAGAGGCAGAGCCTGTACCAATTTTTTGGAATCTCACAGTCGAACCTGTTACTTGGCTAGCCATACGCACAGTGTTCCGCAACTTAGAACCCATACGCTGATAAGCCATATGCACTTCAGACTCGAACTGTTTGATAAAAGCTACATCAATGGTATTAGCCATTTCATCAGTCCTTTTTTAAAGTTACACGATAGTCGGTTGTCTGCGTTTCATCCTCATTGCGATTATCCGTAAGGGTCGCTCAGTGCATTACAGGCCGTTGTTGTAGATAGTAAACATTATTTTTACGATTTATGCAACGCACAAATCTCATCATGGTATGTCCATTTATTTCATGTAGATGTTCATCAAATACAAAACCGCACCAACTTAACCACATAATTGTTTCATGATGATCCACAGGAACATAATTTTCTACTACTTTGTAGTCACCCTGTAACAGCTCAATTACTTCTTTACAGCCTCTTAAAAAGGGTCGAAAGTTTGAGTTTATTGCGCCAGTACCCAGCATCCAAACCCTACCTGTTTCATTATCCACAGGTACAGTTCCGCACATGGCTATAGATTGATTGTCAAATTTTATTGTGTATGTTTTTGCACCATCGATAGTAAGCGGTTCTGCAAGAGCCTCCAATGGCTCTAAACCCATTATCAGACATTCACGCTTGTCTTGAAATCTTAGATATGGAGCGATTTCGTATGCGTCATCTGGGCGACTGTCTGTAAGAGAGAGCCGCCCAACTCGTTTAATTTCACCGACCATAAAGTTTTTTAAACCCTTCATCTACCTGACGAACAAAATTAGCGTCACGTTTAGAGGGGTTATGATACCTATCATCAAGCATCATTTGCCTTAATTGGTCTTCATTCATTCTAGCCATACCAACTTGGTCAGTGCTAGGCCCACCATCTTTCATAGCTTCCATAATGGTTTCAAGTGCCATAACACCATCAGCAGTTTCACACATACGCTCTATTGCACCAAGTTGTTCTTCTGGAAAGAATTGATTTGCAAATAAAGAAACTGCTTCAGTTCTTGCTGTTGCATTGTCACCTAGCCTTGCTAACTCAGAATCATAATCAGGCACATCTGAATTTAATGCGCTAAGATACATATTGATTCCCTCGCTAAACTCTTCTTGGTTAAAGCCATTTTCAAATGCGTGATTAGCCCACCATGAAAGCAATTCATTATCTGAGGCTAATTCTTCATCAATACCTTCTGGCAATTCATAATCACCAACACTTGCTGGTCTATTTGCATAGGCTTCTTTTTCAATCTCTTCCATAAAAGAATTACGGTAGTCTTCTTCTTTCTGACCTAGTTTGCCCTCAAGAGAAGAGTATGCATTTGCTAAATCTTCTGCTGATTTGAATTTTTCTGGAAGCCACTCAGGACGCTCAACCGCAGTCTCAGTCTGGACTGCCTCTGTTGGTTCAGCACTGGCGGTAGACTCTACATCATTCATTTTCTTTTACCTTATGTGCGTGTCTGATACGAGCTTCAATAATGCCAACAATATATCGTTGACCCTCCATGTGACGCAACTCCGTATCAGTTACAGCCGCGCCATGCACAGATTCTATAGTAATTGAACGTAGGTATTGCAATACAGACTTACCAACATCTGTATTAAACAAGGCAGCTACGTTTAAAGATATTTGTTTATCAATGTCTTGTGGGCGTTGATGTCCATCAAGACTGAGGTGGGCCTTCGTTGCCAATAGTAACTCCTGCTGCTTGTTGTTGCATTTGCTGTTGTTGCATAGCGTATTGTTGCGCCATCTGCACCAACTGTTGACGTTCATTTAAATCTCTTATGAGATTGTCTGGAACGCCAAACTTCTTAGCAAGGTAAACAGCAGTTTCTTCTGAGTTAATAAGAATGTTAGTTATCTCTGGGCCAAATCTTCCCTGCACCAACTCTAGGAATCTTGCAACTGAGGTAATGTCTTGGTTAGCTTGAGCCTGTGCCAGAGGTGAAACAGACCGTACCTTTACTTCTCTTCCATTAATTGTAGGCAGTTCTATTCTGCCTTGTTTCTTCAAAATATAAACTACACGTTGTAATACAGGCTGTACCAGTTCAGCTTGGAGTCTTCCAAAAGCAGAACCAATACGACGCGACAAATCTGCCATACGCTCTGCAACTTCTGTGGCAGAAGCTGGGGTTCTGTCAGGATTGCCAAGCATATCATTATACAAAGCCCTTTTAATATTTAATCTCATATCTGAAAGAACAAGATTAGCTACATCAAAGCTACCTGCTGCACGAATAGGCTGCAAGCCCATAGACCCTGCCGCTTTAGGTATGACCGTTCCCGGAACTAAATTAATTGTATCTGGGTTTACAACGCCATCATCATCCATTTGATATATGCCAGAAATTGCCATCTGTGCATTTTCAAGGATAAGTTCTATTGTTAGGTTAGTGGTTTTGATTGCACTAAGTGCATTGATAAGAGGCCCACGCCCATAAACTTCGCCAGCACATTTAGACCAACGAAAACATATAAAAGGATTAGAGCCAACGCCTGTATAACTTTCGTTAAAAATTGTTTCGCCAAGCATACATTCAATAACAAAAAACAAATGCGCTTCTTCGTTTTTCTTAGAGTAATCTCTACAAAGAACTTCTAACACTCTTGTTTTGTCATCTGGTGCGCGACTAATCTTGTCAGTCATTTTAGATGATAATGTTGCTTTTGGATACATAAGAGGGATGTCAGAGTTTCTAACCATACGCTCTCTAAACACATGATCAATACGGTCATCTGGCCCTGTATCAAGAACAATGTGAGGCAATGGAATAGCTGAGAACATTATAGGATTAATTGCATCGCCTTCAGATACAGACAACACTCCTGTACCAACAGCTAAATCCATAAAGGATTCATGTACTTCCTGACCAAAGTTAGAGTTTTGTATTACTTCAAATACATATTCTGTTACTTCATCAAGTTCGTTATTAACTTCATCGCGCGATTCTGTAGGCACTTCACTACCTGCTGTAAAGTCTGCCCAACGTGCAAAATTGGGAACAAGACCTTGCTGTAGCCTAGACGCAAACTCTTGTACGCCAACGACCGCAGTTTCATCAAATATCTTGTCATCCCTTCTTTGACCTGCTGCTTCATAGTAAAAAGACTCCCTTTGTGGCAGTGCATATTCATAACACTCTTCAAATAGGTCTACAAAATTTTGTCTGTGGCTTTTGGCTTTCTCATATTTTTTAAGATACTGCTTTGCAATATCATCTGTGCCACTAGCCATAATGGGTGCATTGTATAACATCAGTCTAGGTACTCATTAAAATATCCCATGCCGCCACGAGAACTTGTTAGTAATGAACGTCTGCCACGACCACCGCGACCTTTACCACCTATCAAAGTTAATTTTTCTTTTAAGCGGTCATCTCTAGTGCTTCTTGCATCTTCTGTTGCTCTATCGGAAGCAGCTTTTTGTTCTTCTGCTATTTGAGGGTCTGGCTGTATAACTGTTCTTTTTGGTCGGAATGGCCCTGCACACATATTAACCTCTACATCCTAGCCCATAGTCCTTGACGATTTCTTTGCTTGGGCTTTCTTGCAAAGACATCATACTCTTTTTTGGCATTAAAAGTTGTCAAAGGTTTTTGATTACTCATTAATTGCCTACCCTCACCAGCCCCCAACATTAAATATTGAAGTGCGTCATGAATATGAGAATACATATTTTTATCTGGCTTGTCAGCATATCTCTCACCAGATACTTCTATCCTCTTATAATGATACCCACCTTCAAAACCTTTTATAAGGCTGGGACACCTTCTGTCAATCAAGAAGCCAGAGCGTCCATCAACCATTTTATTTAATGACTGTGACACAGATTCGAGTCTCAAGTCTACTGAATTTGATGGAGCAGGTATTGCTCTAAGGCCAGAACCCCTAAGTATTTGAAAGGGAGTTGTCTCGTCTGTCTGTGCGCGGAAGTCACCAGCAGGGTCTCCAAATATATGCACTTCCTGATTGCCAAATCTTGTCGCTATCTCTTGTCTTAGTAACTCTGCAAACCTTACAATACCCATATCAATGGCAACAATCTCTGATTGTATTAGCCATCTGCCACGCACCTTTTGCCCAAAAACAGCAGCAGGTGTTAACCCAAAGTCAATGCCAATGTAAACAGGAACTCCATCTGCAATAGCTATTTCTTCTTTTGCTATATGCATTTCTGGTGCAAACATTGGGTATACAGGCTTGCCATCTTGTATACTTCCAAGTCTATTCATTACATAAACATCTATCCAACTTTTTGTCTTTCCTCTAATTAAGTTTGGATAGTAAGACTCCAACATATGTTTGCTGTTCTCAGCATTTTTATTAGGGCTATAATCAATAACAATACCTTCTTTATTAGTCTTTTCATTCATACCAGATGGTTGTGTGTAAAAATTCCAGTTGTCTGGTTTGACCAGCATCTTGGCTTGCTCTCTTGGAATGTGGTCAGGAATTGGTACTTCACCAGACATGATGGGCCACCAATGATCCTCTTCTGGCGCGTTGGTATCAGCAATAACCCCTGACCACGATGGCCCACCTTCACGCATGGATGGGAAGCGACCCACACGCATAGTACACGCATCAATAATAGATTTTGGAACCTCCCTCGCCTCGTTTATCCAGATACCTGTCAATTCTAGGGAGAGGAGTTTCTTGACATCTTCTGGTCTGTCGAGGGCGAGGAAGATAACTTCAAGGTCGATGTCCGATTGTTTGATATGATGAGTATAAGGTACAGACCAATGAAACCTACCCCAATCGTTCTCAGGAAACCAATCAAGCCACGTTTTGATTGTCGTGGTTTTGAGTTGGGGGTTGGTGTTTCTAATAATCGCCCAACGACTACGCCTAATACCATCCTTATTCTTCTTCTGCATTAAGGCTCTACGAAAGACCTCAACACAACAACCTACCGATTTGCCAGACCCAACAGGCCCACGAATGCCACGAAAGAATGTATCATCCTTCATAAACTCTTTTAATACTTTGCCATCAGGCTTGTATTCAAAGTTGGTCAACTTGTTTGTCTTTCCCAAACCTAATCATACGTTCAACAACTTCTGGCCCGATTACAGCTATAACTTTATCAGCCTCTCTATCAGTACAGTGTTCTTCTGGGTGGTGAGCAAGGTGTACCTTCTTCACCACTGTTCTTAATATATTTCGTTCTTCTACATTAAGGGTGTGCAAAAAACTCATGTGCGGTGTGCCTTTGTCTTTTTAGCAATTTTTTTAGGTTGCTTGCTAAATTGTTTGCCTTTGCGTAAGGCTGCTCTCTTGGCTCTGGTAGTGCGAGCATACTCACTAGCCGATAAAGATTTTATAGCAGATTCTGGAAGGTAACGCTCACCAGTAGCCTTTGGGCCTTGTGTGCTAGGCTTGCCTGATTTGGTGCGCCACTTTTGCTTTGTCCAAGCGCGTAAGGATTTCTGTGAGGGTGCAAGTGCCATTAGCTTGTATACCCACCACCAGCTTTTTTATAGAGCAGAGCTAGTCTTTGCGCTTTTCTTGCTGACCACTGACCCGCTTTTCCGCCCTTTGCTTCTCGCTTTACTTTGTTGAACAGGCGTTTTCTCAGGGCTGGCTTCGTGTAGTTCCCTGCTGCGTTCACTGCCATTACTGACCTCCACTAATCTTTGTGAGTCTCTGGTGTATGTTTCACCTGACATAACTCGTCCATCAGGCGTTGTGATTGTTGGGCCATCATAAGGTGTGCCATCCCTATATTGATATTTAGGCATTAGCTTTGCTCTTTAAAATTTTTTTCTGTAAAGCAGGTGGCAGTGTCTTTTGTTTTGCTGTAAGCAATGACTTACCTTTTTTCTTTGCTTTCTTGCTTGGACGACCAACTTGGTTTCCGTAAGTTCCTTTTCCCATAGGCATTATGCTTTTCCTTTCATTCTCTTGTACCTAGCCAAAAGTCTACGACCTTTAGCAACTGCGCTAGCCTTATCACCAGAGTGACCCCATGCAATAAGAGATAGCTTCAAACGAGTCGGTCTGCCCTTCTCGTCCTTCAATGGGCCTTTCGCTGAACCCATCCTTACTAGGAAACTTCCTTTCCGCCTGACCTGTTCGGGTGTCTTTGGCGCACCCTTCACTGGTGCTTTGAGGTTTCCCTTCTTTCCGCTTTTGGTTCTGTAAGAGGCGCGACCTTTGGCGTTGAGACCACCTTTGGGGTTCTGACCTGCTTTGCGAGTCCATGCTGGTGACTTTGCCATTAGCCTATATTACTCATATCCATGCCACCGTAGTTATTCCCATAACTAACAGTGCTGCCACTAAACTTAGTTCCCTTGCCCCCAGAATTATTATCATCACTATCATTAAAGGCAACAAGTGATTTAGCTTTGTTTCTTGCCGCAAGTATAGATGCATTCTTCTTCTGGTTTTCTTCAGACAAAGCATATTTGCTTTTAATAAGTTCTTTGCTTGTATCTCTTGGGCCAGACATCATAGAATCATCAATCTCTATCGAACTACCACCAACACACATGACGGACTTCTCCACATAAAAAAATTACAGCCGTTTGTTTGACTGTAACCCATCGAGCTTTTTTTGGCTATAATGTTTGTGGTAGACCCCTATGGCAACACGATACCGCGTTTTTGACCCCCCTGTGTGTCAGCCGAGGTCTATACGCACAGTAATGTCCCCAGCAACCAAGTGCTGTGATCGTTCTACTGGCTTGAACCCTGCCCTGTCGAGTATATCTTTACTGGCTTCTAGCTGAACGTACTCACTCTTCGCACTCTGAGCAAGGCGCAACAGCTTGCTAGCGGCAAACGTAGCATTGAGTCCGAGCGTTTCCGTCACACTCTTCATCATGTACTGCTGAACGTGCGGAAGCCGTAATGCTTTACTGGCACTGACTCTCCCACTCTCTCCGTCAGCGTATCCAGCCTTGCTTGCGGCTTCCTTGATGCTACACCCTGTAGCTACGAGCGTATCCACAAGGCTAATCTGCTTCGATGTCAGTTTACTTACTTCTGTCATTCATCCACCTATCGAAACCCCCCTTGTGTTCCCCCCTTTTATGAACCAGCTGAGAACGCCTTGTCAACTCACAATACGATATACTTACCTAGAAGGGGTCAGCCATATCATGCTCACCCTTTATGTCAGAGGTTGTCCGTTTTACTTGCTGAGTCAACTTCTCCTAGATGTCAGTGCCAGCCACCCCCTCTGCACGAAACTCCTAGCAGGTCAGCAACCCACTGCCAAAGTAAAGCAGCAGGCCGCACCCTGTAGATGTTGTGCCTAGCTGGTTTGCTTCCTTCAGCCGTGGCTGTGCTTTACTTTGGTGGCATCCTTGCCCCTCAAGGCAAGGAGGCCAGCAGAGCCAGTGGGCCGTGACCTTGGGAGTTATCGGCAGAGGCGGTCTCTGCCACAGACAAAGGAGAAGTAAAAATGACTAAGCAAGTAAAAAACAACCTAGTAGCTGACATAAAGCGTGATCATGTTATGACTGACAGAGTTATAAACAACCAACTGAATTGGGAATTGAACAATGTAGTCAAGAATCTAGAATGGTCTATCAACAACAAGCAGGAAAAGATTGAAGCGATAGACCAGATATTCTACGACTTCCAAGCTAGCAAAGACGGTGAAGGCGCACAGACCGAGCCTGATTGGGTTGACCTCGATAACAAGCGCGAGTGGCACTTGAAGCAACAAGAAGTAACTCGGGTCTTACGCGACTACTTCAAACAGTCGGTAAAACAACTGTTTCCAGAGGTGAAAGCACAAGCAGCAGAAGATGCAAAAGCAAGGTTCACCAAGCGACTAGCATAACACAAGCTGAAAGAGGTTCGGTGGAAACATCGAGCCTCTTTCTGTGTCTGGCGTAGAGACATCCATCCACACCCGCCCTCGGCTACGCCTCGGGGGTGGACATCCTCACAACTGTACTAGGCTGGGGCTTCTCATGGAATACCACATACCATTATATATCTTACTCATCATTTTTCTTATTGCAATGAATGTATTTGTATCTTACTATTTATAGAGGAGAACACACATGAACAAATCATTTGAATATTTATTATTTGTTTTGCTTATGCTTTATGCATTAAGCTGGACAAGTATTCTCTGGGAAGTGACCGGAGATAAACGCCTAACTATGTGGTACTGGATAGCACATAGCGAGGTAAGCAAAGAATCATTCAACAAAGGAGAACAGCTATGAATGATATGACAACAATCAATGAAGTGCAGACTGTGAATGAATGGTCGTTCCCAGTTGAAACAGCAGACTTATGGGCAACATATGATGACTTTCAAACTGAAGGTAAGTATACAGAAGTGCCGTCATCAATGGCACGAGCAATCATTCGCACAGATACAAACGAAGTGCTTGGTGTTCATGGTTCTAAATACAAAGCAATCAAGCATGATGATGTAGTGAACAGTGTACTTGATGCAGTCAATAACTCTGGCATTAGTAAAGACTATCAACAAAAGATAGAAGTCTTTGACAATGGTGCAAAGCTAAGAGGTACACTTAACTTTCCTGACTTGGTTATTGAACCTTCTGTTGGTGACTACACACAGTTCCAAGTTGTATTCTTCAACAGCTATGATGGTAGCTGGGCATTTGCACAACAGGCACAAGGCTTACGCTTGTTTTGTTTGAATGGCTGCACAACACCAGACACAGTTGCAAAAACAACATCAAAACATACAGCTAACGTAGATGTCAAAGCATCATCTGCTAAAATACAGATTGGTCTTGATGCATTCTTTAATTCAAAAGAACTGTATCAAGCATGGATGAAAGAAGACTTAACAGACTTGTCAGTTGAAAACTTCTTCAAAGGATCACTTGCATATGTAAACAGCAAGACATCTGAGAACAAATGGAATGACAAGCAGCTACAAAAGCTGATGGGATTATGGTCAAACAATGCCCAATATCTTGGGAAAAACAAGTGGGGACTATACAACACCATGACAGAATGGGCTACCCATACAAACGAATCCAACAGCCCAGCAAACACACGCAGACTAAGAGAGAATCAAGTAGCTAAATCCCTCAAGGAATTTGCTTACTTGTAAGCAGTGCGGAACTGCCACCCCCTCGTTGGGTGAGGGGTGGCAGATTCCACCCTGATACAAAATGGAGAACAGAAATGACAGATACAGAAACCAAAACAAACCAAGATGACTTGGCTAAAGCAATGCTTGCTGGGCTAGAACAGCTAATTAAAACAGCCACAATAGAAACTCAAATCGCTATGAAAAATAACAATGGAGATGAGTTTACCAATGCGGAACGTGAAGAACTAAGTGACATGATTTATGAAAGAATACAAGAGCATATAGAAACTCAGTTAGATGATATCGTAAATGATAAGATTAACGAATGGTTAGACAACAACCTTGCGGAACGTATGAACGACCGCATCAGCATCCACTTTGACTAGGAGAATAAAATGAAATCAATGATCAAACAACTTACTGCAATCAACAATCAACTACGCCCACTAACTGAGCAACTCAAAGAAGAGAACTCATCATTCAGATGGCGCATACAAAATGCACTGGATGTTCTGAGCAGGGTAGAAGAAGACTACCATGAGGTGCTTGAGCGTGATGCAAATGAAGACTCTAATTACACACCACCATTGAAGCGAGTAAAATAATGGAACAGAAAAACTACAAAGTATCTAACAGACATCCACTACCAAAACATACTGGTCGTGGAAGACAGCCAATATACAACTTTCCTGAGCTAGAAATAAAACAATCTATCTTTGTTGACAGTGACAACGAATGCAAAGCTGCTCGTAGTCAATTCAACAGAAGAAGACAGACTCTATGCATTCGCCCAGAGAATGATGGCTATCGTATCTGGAGGGTAAAGTAATGTCACTAATGCAACAGCGTCACTTTGAATATCTTGCTGACAAGGTTGCCCCACTATTGGGGTGGCCTAGCCAGATAGTTGAGATGGCAAACATACTGTGTGATACAAATCCCAGATTCAATAAGGAGAAGTTTCTTGAACGTGCAACGGCAGCGTGGGAGAAAGCTAATCCTATGGAGAACATCGATGACGAGATACCGTACTAGCTTTGAAGGAAACAAACTGCATGATGAAGTATATGAATGCGAAGACTGTGGCAAACAATACGATTCATACAATCAACTTCACCACATCAACGAAGACACTGGCGGTTTTTGCTGGTGTGGTTCTGAGAACATCAAGGTACTTGTTCTCAAAACAATCTATCAAGAGCTATGGGTAGAACAATCTTTACCTACAGAAGATGTGCTAGAAGTGGCAACTGATTTAGAAAGATGGGAACTTATCCCTTATGCAATACGTCTAAATGGAGAACAGACATGAATGATTTATTTGATACCCCAGCATACAAGTTGGTCAGACGCGATGACCCCTCAACGAGTCATGACGCGGCTGAACAACTTGACGTAGGTAAGATGGAAATGCTTGTCTATAAAACAATACAATCTTTTGGCAAAACAGGTTGTATCTCAGATGATGTTCTAAAAATATTATCTCATCACAGATACAGCAGTGTTACTGCCAGATACAAACAGCTAAAAGAAAAAGGATTAGTTATTGTTGACCATCGTAAATCAAAAGCTGAGAGTGGTAGAATGCAGCTAGTTATGTGGGCTGCTACACACTATGAGCCAGAGGTACAAGATGAATGATAAACGGCTATGAAATAATGGTCGACCAGCTGATCAAACGTCGGCATGAACTTGGTATGTCACAAGAACAATTATCATTTGAGATTGGATGTGCCAAATCTTTAATTCACAAATGGGAGCAGTACAAGCGTGTGCCATCTGGTTTCATGCTTGGCTGTTGGGTAGAAGCACTTGGCCTACAAATCGAAGTCACAGAGAAATGCGAGGAAAGCTCGCAACAAAATCAAGAAGTATGAACGTGACGGCAGAGCCGTTACTTGTGAATACTGTAAAGTACAAACACATTGGTTTGTAGTGTTAGCTAGTGGCTCTATTTATTGTGATAACTGCATGGAGAAATACGGATGGCAACATCTCAGCGCAGAAAAGGAAGCTATCATGAAAACAAAATCCTTGAATGGCTCAAAGAAATCGGCTTCAAAGCGAAGAAGCAGCCCCTCTCGGGACAGTTGGGAGGCGAGTATCGAGGCGACATCCTCATCGACATCGGACAAGACCAACTGGTAGTCGAAGTAAAGTACAGAGATAAAGGCTCATTCCCCAGCCCATTCTCTGTACTTGAAGATAGAGACTTGGCTATCTACAGACGAAAGACAGGCACACCCAAGTCTGTAATAATTATAGATACAGAAGTTTTTGAGGAACATTTCATGCCGTTATTGCTCGCCGGCGGGGGGAGGCAGCGGCAAGCAAAACGGCAGAAAGTTCCTGTATATTGGATACCGACAGAAGAACTAATGCTATCAATAAATCAAACACTAAAGGAGGAAATAAATCATGACGATGAAACAGCTAGGTTCTGTAACTACCATGTCGGCAAAGGATCAACCTTCAGCGACATCGGTCTTGCCTACAGAAAATGGTGCGCTAACTCCGTTAAGTTCAGAAAAGAAAACGAAAGCAGTCGCAAGGTTGCTAAAGGTAAACGACCCACATCAAGTGGACAAGAGTCTAGTTTCTTCTCTGGAATCGTTGACGGGCTATCCCGTGATTGAAAACAGCAGAGTGCTGTACAAATCACATGGCGCAGATATTGATATACGAGGATACTCAATCAAAGTAGATGATGAAGCTACTTGCGACAAAGCAATCGAAGCAGTGCAGTCATCACTTGTGCCTATGCCTGTTGACGATATCAAGAAACAACTTGTCATCTTATCTACGTTAGTAGTCAAACCATCAGGCGAATCTGCTGGTGACATGAGCGTTCGCATCAATGCGATATCGAATCAGCTAATGGAATATCCTGCTGATATTGTAAACAAAGCAATACAAAATGTATCAAGAGAAACTACATTCTGGCCAGCATACGCAGAATTTTACAAGCATATTGGTTGGAAACTAAAGAAAAGAATCAAACTATTGGAGGCTTTGACAGCAAAAAAACTTGCGTTTCTACAACAAAAACAGTAGTCTATATGAAGGAGAACAGCTATGGACAGACTTGGATTTATTGGCGGCAGTGATGCTCGTCGTATTATGGCAGGAGACTGGCACACTCTTTGGTTAGAGAAGACAGGCCAGCAAGAACCAGCAGACTTATCAGATAATCTTGCAGTGCAGATTGGTATTCGCACTGAACAGTTGAATTATCAATGGTTTGAAAAACAATATAAATCAGAAAATTTAGATGTGCATCGTGTACTTGCAGCTTCCATATGGGATCCAGAAACAGGCACTCATGGTAGTCTTACACAAGAGCTTGAATGGAATGGTGTGCCATTGAAAGGTACGATTGATGGATGGGTTTGAAAAAATCGTGCTTACAATCAGCAGATTATTGAATGCAAACATACATTTGAACGCAACACAATGGAAGCTTGTCTCAAGCAATATATGGCACAGTTGCAGTTTTATATGTTCACACACAAGAACGCACAGTCCTGTTTTTTATCTGTAATCTTTGGTAATCGCAGATGGGAATGTGTTGAGGTGTCTCGTAACAATGAATACATCCAACGTATGCTTGTACACATCAAAGAATTTTGGGACTTGGTTATATCAAACACACCACCTGCTGATGGCAAACACGCATCTTGGGAATCTTTACCTACAGACCACATACCTGTGGATCAAATGGTCAGGCGTGATGCAACATCAGACAATGAATTTGTCAGCAGATGCATTGACTACATTGAACAAGAGGCAAATGCCAAATCATTCGAGTCAGCCAAAGCAGACCTCAAAGCTATGGTTGCCGATAACGAGCGAGAAGTATATTGCGACTTGCTCACCATCAAGCGCGACAAACGTGGCGCATTACGCATTGCAATAAAGGAGAACAAGCAATGAAAAATATTATACAAGCACTAATCAAGTTTCATGAATCAGGAGCTGCCGCAAAGAAGAGTGAAGAAAACCCATTCTTCAAATCAAACTACGCATCTCTTGATGAAGTAATTGACACTGTACGAGCCGAAGCTGGCAAGTGCGGCCTAACATTTACACAGTTAGTAGACTTTGAAGATACCACAATATACGTCAAGACTATTGTGTTGCATGACTCAGGCGAGTCTTTTGAAAGCCGGACACCTGTACTCACCAAAGACAATACTGATCCACAGAAGATGGGGTCAGGCATCACATATGCAAAACGCTACGGACTGCAAGCCGCATTCGGTCTGCCGTCTGAAGATGACGATGGCAACTCGGCCAGCCAACCGCCAATCAAAACAAAAGGCCACAAGAAGACAGAAACTAAAGACGAAGGAGAATCATGGTAATGGAATACGATAACACAAATAGAGGCGCAGTCTTCACACCATTTGAAGACCAGAAGTTTATTTTGCAAGGCAAGCTAGACATACAGGGCAAAGAATATCCTGTAGTTGTTATGCAGATGACATCAAGAAATGGTGGCAAACGTCTGGAAATATATCAGAAAATGGGGACAATGTTTGACTACAAAAAGAATGAAGGCTCTGAGAATCAGCCAGATTATGATGGGCCTCTTGACCTTATTGATGGTAATCTAAAGATTGCTGGATGGAGACAGCAAGCAGATGGCAAGCCTTATTTGTCTTTACAAGTAAGCGAGCGTCTTGCTAAAACAGAAGAAACACCACCACAAGAACTCAAGCCAGCGACGACTGAAGTAATTGTGGATGATGACATACCTTTCTAATTGAGCAAAGGTCTGTTCTCCAACTCTGTCCCTTTGCTAGGACACCCCAGATTCCCTCCGAGTCTGGGGTGTTCGCTTTATAGGAGATAACAATGGCAATAACACCACCAACAAATCGCTTCAGAGGCAAGTGGGATTTTATTCCAAGCCTCGATTGGGATACACCTATTCTTACAGAAACAGAAAGAGATTGTGACTGTGCTAGACGAGCAATGATATGGTACGGTTTCAGAACAATGCAAACAAAAACCAGACAGGGCTGGTATATATGGAAACTACCCAATGAAGATAGTATCAGCAACACCGCATAAAGCAGAGACATACGATGTATATGTAGAGACAGTTGTTGAAAGAAGAATAACTGTAAGGGCTATATCTGAAGAAGAAGCTATGGACTTAGCTTACAAAAGAGCAACAGAACGCACCAAAACATTTACAAACAGACACTATAAGGTGCTAGAACATGAAGTTATACAGGCAATAGTTAGGCGATAAGACCCTTGCGGTATTTATTTTTGCGGTCATAGGTCAAAACTTCCTTACGATTACCGTCAACTTTATAACTGCAATGTATCCAACCAGTATTGCCACCTTCATAATGCTCAAGAATAAGCTGGTCAAACTCAAGATTGCCAGCAATCCAACCAGCAACTTCTAAATTAGAAACGCTTGGCACTTCAAAATCTGCTGCTTCACCCTTTGCGTGTTGAGAATTTACTGTGCTGCCGATGGCAACGCATAGCTCTGGGCTACGATAGCCGCTGCTGGGGCTAAAAGGTATGCTGTATTGCGTTCTTACTGGTTCTAGTACATTCATGCACAAAGCTCGCAATGCCTCTGTATGGGCTTCTGTGGGCGAATTAGGGATACCCTTGCGAGTAGCCGTTTGACTCTTGCTTAATTCTTCTAAGCTAAAATGTGGAGATAGTTTCATTACTTCTTCCTAAATTTATCAAGACCTTTCAACCCTAGCCCTGCTAAAATTGTTACATACAAAATATTCTGATACCAATCAGGCAACTCAGCAATAACATCAAAGCCACGTTTGGCAAGGTCTGGATCAATCCATGCCATTACGCATGGGGCTAATACAACTATTGTTATTATCTCATCTTTCCAACTGCCTTTTGTAGACTCAGCCATAATAAGTTCCCACTTACTATCATGCTGTGCCGCAGTCTTCATTATCTCAGACTTGGCTTTTTCTTTCTCTACCTTCCCCTCGATGAAGGTCTGCGCCAGATTACCTACTACACCTAGAAGCTGTATCATTCAATAAACTCCAATATCTCTCCATTAAGAACCATAACCTTATGCTCTTTGCATGACCACTTCTGGTCAAAGTTATGAGTATGACCTACATTACGTTTAATCTTGCGCCTAACTGATAAGCACTCAGCTAAAGATTTGTACGGTGTGTACTCCATCTTCTCACCATTCATTACCAATAATAAAACAAAGGTAAGCTCAATCATCTCCGTTCCGTAACTTCTCTATGCTTTCTTCTAAGCTAGTAATTCGTCTTTCATAAAAGTCCAGCGTTAGTTTTTGCTGCTGGTCAAAAGGTGCTTTACCGCTTTCTATATCTGTTTGCAACTTCTCAAGCTCTGTAGCTAAATGCTCTATTAGCATGAATTGCTCAGAATCAGCAGGGAGACTACCCATCTCTCCACGAGGCCACTTGATGCGAAACTCTGTATTCTGCTCTAAGTCAGCTTGCATCATAGTCTGATTAGTCTCTAATGTATTGAGCCTTTCTATCAACCCAAAGTAAGCCCACGTTGCCAGACTAGCTGCCGCAACCATACTAATAATATTTCGTAGAGGTAATGCTACCTCTGTATTCTCATTCAGCTTTGCTGGCATTTATTTCTCTGAGTTTAACCAAACTGCCAGACTACCTGTCATAGCTCCTGTAACTACAGAAATTAAACTAGCTTGCTGTGTTGTCAAATCTGGCTGTGATAATGCCCATTCAATGCAACGTATATAAACACCTGTCATGCAGAGCATCATAAAACGTGGTAGTATTTTTAATTCTAATAGCTTTCTTGCTACATCTTCTGCACTCATTTGAATCCCCCTTTTAACCAAACAACCCAAGCAACAAGGCCAGCAACCATAGAAGCTATGAGCAAACTTGCAAAACCCAAGCCAAGCATATCCATAATTCTTTGTCTACGTCTAGCTTTTCTACGCTTCTCTTCCAACCGTTCTTGACGCAAGCCACGTTGAATACGCATTAAATCAGTCCAAGCGTTGAAGCCATAATTAGCTATCAAAAAATTCTTGAGATCCATCTCCATTTTTTCAGCTTTTTTCAAAGCTGCATAGGTATCAAGAGCTTGCTCTTCTACATTTTTAAATCGAGATTTTTTCTTTTCTTGATGAGCTTGCTTTACATCAGCAATCGCACCCATCCACTTGCCTATGTCAGCAGACATAGACTCTATTTGTTTACCAGCTTTATAAGC
>MDTA01115036.1_pt1 | contig 31161 bp, 30 predicted proteins | sample 811151 | NCBI WGS metagenome assembly MDTA01 (sample SAMN05326648, study PRJNA326480) | marine metagenome | isolation source: seawater | place: Indian Ocean: South | collected 2010
CCCATAGAGCCGTGGTAGACCACCACGTTGATAGGCTGGGTGTGGAAGCACAGTAATGTGTGTAGCTGACCAGTACTAATAGCTCAATTGGCTTGATTTATGCACTGAAAAAAATTTTTATATATATATTTAATTTAATCTTTTAAATCCAGAATGACATACTGGACCTTTTAGAATTTTGCTTAAGTTTTCATTAGAATTTTGAATTCTATAAATTAATTTAAATATCTTATTGAGCCTTTGTTCATAAATTTTAATAACTTTATCGTTGTGAGATATTGATGTATAAGTTGTGTTAGCACCTAATATTTTTTCTTTTAAAAGTTCTTGTGTGATAATGGTTTTCAAATATAGCCAATCTTTTGAAATAATATTATAACTTGGACAAGCATCCAAACCAGAAACTTGTAATTTAATTTTATTTTTATCAGCTATTTTTTTCAGCATTTTTTTTATTTTCACTCCCTGTTTTGTTATTATTTCCCAGGATTTTATTTTTTCCATTAACTCAAGAGTTTTAAGGGCAGCGACATATCCCGATCTTTCAGTCCAAAAGGTGCTACTTATAAAAGTTGTTTGGGCATTCTCCATAATATTTCTTTTTCCTAAAATTGCAGTGATAGGAAAACCATTGCCGAGTGCTTTTCCCAAAATGCAAACATCTGGTTTAACCTTGTATTTCAAATGTAAACCACCAAATGTTTCTCTAAAACCACTTGTACATTCATCAAAAATTAAAACAATTTTCTTTTTTGTTGCAAGTTTTCTTACTTTTTCCAAAAAATTATCCTTAGGAGGTATGTTTCTAAAAATTTCCATTTTTATGACTCCAATTTTATTATTTGAACAAATTTTTTCTAAAGCTTTAATGTCATTAAAATTAAATGGATAAACTGTATTCTTCAAATTTTTGGGAACACCATCCGTTGATAGTCCAGGCAAAAGATGATTTTTAAGAACACCATTTGAAACTTTTTTATTAAGATTTGCAGAAAGGTACCAATCATGCCAACCATGATAACCACAGATTGCAACTTTATCTTTACCAGAGGCAGCTCTTGCTAATCTTATAGCTATAGCATTAGCTTCACCGCCCGTTCGAGCATATCTAACCATGTCAAAATGTTTGTGCATATCAATTAACTTTTCGCTTAAATGGATTTCTTCTGCACAATTCAAAGAGGACATGTTGCTATTTTTGATTGCTTTAATTACTGCGTTGTCTACTAAATTATTGCTATAACCGAGAATATTTGTTCCTACACTCATTAGAGACATATCTAAATATTTTTTATTTTCCAAATCCCAAACGTGACAACCTTTAGCTTTTTTGTAATAGGATGGCCATTGATTTGGAGCATACATCTCTGGCCTTTTTGATAAAAGCATGTTCCCTCCTGGAATAATATTTTTTGCCCTTCTCCACATTTTCTGACCTGGACTAAGAATGCTTCCTTCATTTCTTTTCAAATCTGAGTTAAGTAAAAATATTTTTTTATTTTTTGTATGTAATTTATTTATATCATCTACACCGAAGTTTTTTTTATCTTTTAAAAAAGAATAAATAATATTTAGTTGTTTTAGATCTATTTCTTCATCAACAGTTAATCTTAAATTAGACAGATCTTTTTTATATTTGAAATTAAATTTTTTAAATTTCCTATTTTTCAAAATAAATGGTGTTACATGCTCTCTTTCATATTTTTTTTTTGATTTTTTCCAAATTTCTTTTAAAGTAGCAAAACTAAACACCTCAACATCTAAACCATCTGGAAAAGTTGGTTTTATAGTGTTAGATATATAATCATACTTATTATTTTCAAATAACTTTAAAATCTTGTCAATTATTATTGGATCAATAAAGGGACAGTCTCCACATATCCTGACTATCGTGTGAGCATTAAATTTTTTCGCAGTTTTATAATATCTATCTAAAACATCATCCTCACTTCCAAGAAAAATTTCTTTATTTTTTAAATTTTTTTTTATTTCAATATTGTTTTCATTATTAGGGATAGCTAAAACAATTTTATTAATTTTTTTTGATTTTTTTAATCTGTCCAACAAAAATTCAATTAATTTTTTGTCACCAATTTTCTTAAAAATTTTTTTTGGAAATCTGGCAGATGTTAATCTGGCCTGTACAATTGCTACTATTTTTTTTTCCATAGATAGGGTTTAATAATTTTATTATTACTTATATATATTTTATCAATTTGACCATATGTTTTTTTGGGTAATTTTTTCTTAATTACATTTAAGTTTTTTTTTAATTGTGAGAATGAGTCAACACCTAAAATTAAGTTATCAATTTGTTTTAAATTAAATGCCCAATTCAAAGATAATTCCCCTAAATTCATTTTTTTAGAATTTGCAATAGTAAGCAATTTTTCATATTTACCTTTTATATTTTTGAATTTTTTGTAAACAAAATTTTTTTTTTTATAAAATAACCCTTGTAAAAAAATTGATCTTGCTAGAATTTTTATATTTTTTTTTTTTGAAATATTGATAATTTTTTTTTTTAAAAATCTTTTGTCTAAAATATTTAAAGGGATTTCTATTAAATCAGGTTTCTTATAATTTAAAATTTTATAAAATTCGGTAATATTATATATAGAAACACCTATATTTTTAATTAGATACTTTTTTTTTAAATTATTGATCTCCTTATGGAATTTTGGGTTTAGATAATCTTTAAAATTATGGGCTAATATTGTATCTGGTAAATATCCAAGTGAATTTAACGTTCTTTTGAATTGAGATTCAATATTTTGATTATTCTTAAATGTATATTTTGTAATAACATTAAATTTTTTTTTAGTCTTTCGGTAGAATTTACCTATTTCACTTTCACTTGAAACATATGAACTGGCAGTGTCTAAATAATTAATTTTATTTTTTTTTAAATAATGAAGAATTTTAAATATTTCAGGTGCTTTAATTTTTCCTGATTTATTAGCTATACCATAATTCATACCAAATTGAGCAGTCCCTAGTATGATTTTTTTTGACATTTAAATTTCAATTTTTTTTTTATCTATTATTAGGTTTAGTTCTTTAGTTAGTATTTTCAACTTGCTATCTTTATTATAATATTTGAGAGTTCTTTTTAATAATGATGAAAACATATTTTTATTTTTTAAAAATTTATTTAAACATTTTCTTATTTTAAAGATATTTATATCTTTATGATCACCTAGATAATGAATAATTTTTTTTTCTCTAAGAGCCCTTAAGCCATCTTTTTGGTTAGCTGCAGTGCATATTGCTACTGAAGGGATACCTAAAAAAAGTCTCTCAGTTAAGTTTATTCCTCCCGAACCGAATGCAAAATCAGCATTTTGCATGATCTTTAAAGTTGAATAATTTGTTAAGTTGTAAAATATCTTTATGTTTTTCTTATACTTGCAAAAGGATTTAATTTTAAGATAATTTTTATTTAATTTGCCAACTAATATTTTAAATTTAAGCTTATCAAAATTTTCTATAGCTTTAATAAATTTAAATGTTTCATTCGATGGATCTGAGCTACCAAAAAATGCAAATATATTTTTGATTTTATCTCTATTTTTTTTAATTTTTTTAAACTTAGCAAATTGTAAATTATGAATGAAATATTTATTTCCTAAAAACAATTTTGTATTTGGATTTAGTTTTTTAATTTTTATTTTTGAGTCAGAGCTCATTAAATTATTATTTATATAGACATCACAATTATGTCTTTTATTCAAATAATCATCAATTACAATTAGCTTGTCTATAATTTTTTTTATTTTTTTTTTATTTTTTTCATTAAGATCATAAAAATCAGAAATTAATACTTTTATTTTTTTTTGGTCAATTATTTTTTTTATTTGTGAAAAATTTTTGATTGAATTTATTTTCACGTAATTAAACTTATCTTTTTTAATCAGATTAACAAAATTTTTATTTAGTTTATTAGATATAAAAAAAAAATTTCTTTTTTTGCTTTTTAAAATTCTTGCGAAATTATAGCATCTCCAAAAATGACCACCACCAATTTTAAAACTTGAATCGAATATTAGTCCGATATTTTTCATTTAATTATAAACTTTTTAATATAAAGATTTTTATTTTTAAGTTTTATAAAAGCGTTTGGATAAGGGTCATCTAACATTCTTATCTTATCTCGAATGTATTTCTCTGATTTATTTTTAATTTCACTTAAAGTAATCTCACTTTGTGCAGGTTTTCTTCTTTTGTAAAAAGATGCTTTACGGTGATCTTGTTTTACTATTTTAATTTTTTTTTTATTAATAATTCTTAAAGTTCCTTCAGTACCAAGCTTTATTATTCTATCAAAAATTTCATTAAGGCTTCCTTCCAAAGAAATCTTTTTTTGATAATAAATATCGCCACCATCTAGTATATTGTTTATCTTAAAAATTGTTACAGCAGATTTCTTTTCTCCATTAATTATTTGATTTTGAATAGGGCTGCCTCCTCGATATTTGGGTAGAGGAGATGGATGAAGCATAAATGAATTATATCTTTCATATATATTTTTTTTAATTATCCAACTCCAACCATAAAAAAGAATTATATCAGGTTTAGTTTTTAATATCTTTTTTTTTAAATTTTTTTTTTTAAAATGATAATATATTTTATTCTTTTTTGCTTTTGATAAATTTTTATAGATTCTTATTGCCCAATCTCTATATCCTACACATAAAATTTTCATTATGAAAATAATCTTATAATTTTAAAAGCTTCTGCAAACTTATTGTGTGATTGAATGCCCCTATAACTTCCAAGTATCTTTATTCCCTCTGCACTTCTAGGGTGAGGATATTTTCTAATTTCGGATTTATATCTCTTCAAAGCTTTTATTTTATACTTTATTTCTTTCTCTATATTTACAAATAAATTTGGCTCAAATATTTTACTAAACTTCCATTCTGTAGAGCTTAATATTTCAAAGGAAATTAGGGCTTTTATTTTTGTTTTAGAAGTTGGTCTAGTAGATTGAAGACAAGCTTGATAAACTGTCCTATGGTCAACATTTACATCAAAATTTGAATGTGAAATAACTACCTCTGGTTTAAAATTCGTTATTTCATCTTCAACAATTTTAGCAATTTCTGTGATTGGATATTTATTTAGTTTTCCACATTTTAAATTATAAAAACCACATTTTCTAACACCTAAATCTATTAGGGCCTGCTTCGCATATTTTTCTCTTTGTTTAATTGAATTATTGATCTCTTTAAAGTACTTTTTTAAATTCTTAAATCTACATGAGCTTCCCTCAGCGATGAAAATAACTCTTACCTTTTTTTTTAATTTTGTTAATTTTTTAATTGTTCCACCACAACCTAAAACGTCATCATCTGGATGCGCTACAACTATTAAAAATTTTTTGAATTTATTAAATGATTCCATCATTAATTATGTACTATGTAATCCCCTATATAAAGATAATCAAGCTTACTAGTTTTGAAGGCTCTTAAAGCATCATTTGGAGTACAAACTATTGGCTCTTCGTGTACATTAAAGCTAGTGTTTATTAAGTTAGGAATTTTTGAAATCTTAAAATATTCAATTAATATTTTATAAATTTTTTTATTATCTCTACCTGTAATAATTTGAGGTCTTGCGGTAGAATCAACATGAACAGCTGCAGGAGAATATTTAATTGCTTTTTTAGTACACTTAGTTGTAATAGTCATAAATTTTGTGGCTGTTTTTTTATTATGTAGTTCCTTGTACATTTTACTAGCATAATTATTAAGTGTAATAGGTGCAAAAGGCATAAATTCAGTTCTTTTGAGCTTTTTATTTAGCCAGTTATTTACTGATTTATCACAAGCATTAACCAAAATACTTCTATTTCCTAAAGATCTGGGTCCAAACTCCATCCTTCCTTGAAAGCAAGCTATCACACAACCTTGATGTAATTTTTCAGCAATAAACTTGTGAGCATATGAAGTCTTAAAGTATTTTAATTTATTTTTTTTAATTTCTTTTAACACTTCAATATTTGAGTATTTTGGACCTAAATACATATCTTCAGTAAATCTTGGTAAAAACTTTCTGTGTTTATTATAAGATAAAACTCCACAACCAACTGCTAATCCACCATCACCCATGTTTGGAAAAATATAAATATCTTTTATTTTTGAAAGTTCTGAAATTTTTTGATTGATTTTTACATTTGAAAATACACCGCCAGCTAATGCAATCTTAGTTTTTATTTTGATATTATCCTTAATAAATTCAATGATTACTTCCTCTATTCTTTTTTGTGCTGCTGCTGCAATATCTTCTCTTGAAAAAATTTTCTTTAAGAAAGATAAATTTGGATTTTTATACTGAGGTAAGTACAACCCTTTTTCAATGTTTCCTTTAAAACATTTGTTTCTTCTATCATATGAAATCATTTTTTTTATGTATGGATAAGCTTTTTTATAGCTTCCATATGCAGCCAATCCTAAAATTTTTCCTTCATGTCTATGAGGTTTAAAACCTAAAAGTTTTGTAATACTGCCATAAAAATATCCTAATGAGTCAATTATACTTGAGGAAGAAATTAAATTTAATTTTCCATTGTTAGCTTTGAATAGTTTTGAGGAATAGTCATCACCCCATCCATCAATTGTTAATACATAGCATTTATTCCAACCAGAATAGAAATAAGCACTTGCTGCGTGAGCCTCATGATGATCATAAAGATCTATCTTTTTAAATTTTTTTTTTAATAGAGTAATATTTCTTTTATTTCTTTTTCGAGCCAATATAAATTTTTTATATCTTTTTTTTAAAAAGTATATTTGTTTTTTTTTTATTTTTAAATCTAATCTTGATTTTAAGATTTCTTTAATTTTTTTTTTCAAAAATATTTTTATCAGGATAAAAATTTTCAAAACAAGAAGAACCATGTGTTGCAAACAGATCTATATCTTTTAATTTGTTATTAGTTTCTTTTAAAACATATTTAATAGTTTTAAATGGGTTTCCCCACCAATTTTTTATTCTATTGAGCCTCTCTTGACTAATAGCATATTTTATTTTTCCATTTTCTATTAAAGCAACAGAGGATTCAGAAAGATAATTAATTCCTAAAATTTTCATTGATAATCTTTTGCTAAATTTTTTATAGATTGTTTAATTGTGGGCATTGAATAACCAAGTTTTTTTTCTATTTTCTTTACGTCCAATCCAAGATTTTTTCCTCTTGGAACATTAAGCGTATTGCAACTTACACTTTTATAAAAAATTTTAAATTTTAAAATTTTTGAGAGAAAAATTGCAAAATCTTGTTTTGATAACATATCTCTACTCCCAAGATTATATATTCCTTTAGAATTGATTAACGCCAAATCTATTATAATTTTTGAACATGATTTGACATCTAATGTGGATGTATACATGTCATAAAAAAGATTTATAGATTTACCTTTTTTTAAATTTTTAATAAGGAAGTCGATGAAAGATTTATCTTTCTTTCCTGTAAAATTTGTCCTGATAATCAAAAATTTTTGAAGGTTTTTTACTGATTTTTCAGCTAAAATTTTGGTCTTCGCGTATTTATTAATTGCAAAAATTTTACTTTGTTCTTTATTTAGTTTTAACTTTTGACCTCTATAAACATGATCAGTAGATATTTGAACAAATTTAAATCTAAACTTTTTGGACATTTTTGAGAGAAATTTAACCAATTCATAGTTAATCAGCTTTGCATGTTTAAATTTTTTTTCACAGTAATCTATATTAACTTTTGCAACGCAATTTATTACAATTTTGAATTTATGATTAAAAAAAAAATCTTCTAATTTTTCAAAATTTCTAAGATCAACATTATGATTTGATTTTGATTTTGCTATCGTAAAAAATGTTAATTTATTTTTTTTTAATTGATTAACCAAATTTGAACCAAGAAGGCCATTTGAACCTAAAATTAGAAAATCATAATTTTTCATTTTTTTTTAAATTTTGATATCTTTTAATTTTACTGGTTGACCAAATTTACAATTTTTTTTAACTTTTTTACCAAGTATTTTATTAAAGTAATATAGTGGAAGACCTGTTCCAGGTCTCACAGATTTAATATTATTTATATTAATTCTATCTCCCTTTTTGATATCTTCTGAAAAAAAAATTGATCGTGTAACAGTTTTTAATTTTCCTTTAATGATTTTTTTTTTGTTAATTAATTCATTACCTAACATAATTTCAGTGTTTCTAATTTTTTGTACAAGACTTTTAAGTTCTTTTGGATTATATGAAAAAGTTTTATCAGGACTTTTAATTTCCTTGTTTAATATAAAATGTTTTTCAATTACTTTTGCACCATTCGCTACAGAAATTATACTTGCTAGGTCAGAATTACTATGATCAGAATATCCTACAATGGGACAATATTTTTTAAGAATATTAATATATCTCAAATTTAGTTCAGAATTTTTAGCTGGATAACTAGAAATACAATTTAAAAGTATGACATTATAATTTTTAAATTTTATACAAATTCGGAGGGCATTTTTGATATCATTTTCATTTGCAACTCCTGTACTAATTATTATAGGTTTTTTTGTTTTGGCTACTTTTTCAATAAGTCTCAAGTCCTCTATTTCTGGAGAAGCAATTTTATAAATTGGACAATTTAATTTTTCTAAAAGATCGACCGCTGTTAAATCAAAAGGTGCAGAAAAACAAAATATATTATTTTTTTTTGCAAAAGAAAATATTTCATTATGCCATTTGAAAGGTGTTTCAGCTTTTTTATACAGATCATAAAGCTGTTGTCCCTTCCAAATAGATTTATCGTTTATTAAAAAATGTTTATTTTTAACATTAAGAGTAATTGTATTAGCTTGATATGTCTGCAATTTTACTGCATCCGCTCCAGATTTTTTTGCCTCTAACATTGTTTTCTTTAAAATACTAAGACTTCCAGAATGGTTGGCTGAAATTTCAGCTACAATAAAACATTTATTCTTATTCGATATTGTAATTTTCTTAGAAATTTTAATACTTTTTTTAAGTTTTGAGAAACTCATTTTAAATTAAATTTGAAACGTTTCATATATCAGAAAATTGTTGACAGTTCAATATTTGAACATTATTTTGTTCAAATTGTGAACAAAGAACCAAAAAATAGTTTAGATCATTTTGAATTACTAAGAAAAATCCATAAAAAACCTAATACAAACCAGAGAGACCTTGCTAATGAACTTGGTTTTAGTTTAGGTAAATTGAATTATTGTTTGAAAGCTTTACAAGATAAAGGACACATAAAAATAAGAAATTTCAAAAAAAGCAAAAAAAAAATCAATTATTTGTATAAATTAACTCCGAGAGGTATCACAGAAAAGACTAAATTGACGATTAATTTTATGAAACGAAAATTGAGAGAATATGATGAACTTAAAAAAGAAATACAAAATAAAAGAGACAAATTATAAAGATAAAGAAAATGAAAAATAACCTTTTTAATGGAAAAAATATTTTAGTAACAGGCGGCACCGGTTCCTTTGGTTATGCTTTTATAAAAAATATATTAAAAAACTTCAGTCCAAAAAGGTTAATTGTTTTTTCAAGAGATGAGTTAAAGCAATCGGTAATGGCTTCAAAATTTTCTCCAGAAAAATACAAATGTATGAGATACTTTATTGGAGATGTTAGAGATCTTGGAAGACTTATGACAGCTATGAGGGGGGTAGATTATGTCGTGCATGCTGCTGCGTTAAAGCACGTGAATATAGCAGAATATAACCCACAAGAGTGTATAAAAACAAATATCGGAGGAGCAGAAAATGTTGTTAAAGCAAGTATAGAAAATAAAGTATCTAAAGTAATCGCATTATCAACTGACAAGGCGTCTGATCCAATTAATTTATATGGAGCAACAAAATTAACCTCTGATAAAATTTTTGTAGCATCTAACAATATATCTGCAAAAACAGGAAATGTAAGATTTTCTGTTGTGCGTTATGGGAATGTTGCAGGCTCAAGAGGTTCTGTAATTCCAATTTTTAATGATTATATCAAAAATAAAAAAAACTATTTACCTATAACAGATAATAATATGACAAGATTTTGGATAACACTGCCTCAAGCGGTGGATTTTGTTATAAAATCTTTCCGAAGGATGATCGGTGGAGAAATTTTCGTTCCTAAAATACCATCAACGAAAATTGTAGATATTGCAAAAGCCATGGGACCTAAATTAAAACATAAGATAATCGGAGTCAGACCTGGTGAAAAACTTCATGAAAAGATGTGTTCAGAAAATGAGTCACATTTAACTTTAGAATTTAATGACTTTTATTTAATAAAACCTAGTATTGTTTTTTTTGAGGAGAATATTAATTATAAAAAAAATAAACTTAATGAAATTGGAAAAAATGTAAGAAAAAATTTTTCATATTCATCAGATAACAATCCAAAATTTTTAAATATAAGTGAAATTAAAACCTATATTAAACAATTAAATAATGATCAAAACAAAAGTTAAAACTTAATAATCTTTATTTTTTAAAAGTGAATATATATATAGATATTGAACATAAAAAAAGAGAACTTCATTCTAAATTACTATTAGGGTTTGAGTCTGCTTTAAAAGGGAATCAAGTATACTTAGGTAAAGTAATGCCTTTATTACAAAAAGGGGTTTTTAAACCTGGTATTGTTCACCTAAAATCAATTACACCTTCAGAAAGAAGATTTACTCAAATGCAATTTTTAAAAAAGAATGGATTTGTAATTACCTCAATAGATGAAGAGGTGGGCGTAATACAAGAAAATTCTAAATATGTTGCTCTAAGATATGGTAACAAAACCTTTAATTTAGTTGATAAAATATTTACTCATGGAAATTTCGATTATAAAAATTTGATTAATAAATTTCCAAAGAATAAAGGAAAAATAATAAATTCAGGAAATCCAAGATTTGATTTTTGGAGAGAGGATTTTAAAAATTTTTTTAAAAATGTATATTATATAAAGAAAAAAGATTACTTATTGTTTTCCTCAAATCTTAATAATATTTTTACTTATCAAAAACTAGATCAAAATATATCAATAGAGAAAGAACTTGGATATTTCCAAAGGGGTAATTCTAAAAAATCTTTACAAAGTGGAAAAAAATTGAGTAAAGAATTTCTTAGAAAAATTTTAGAATTTGTAAACATTGTTAATAAAAATTTTAAAGAAATAAAAATTATTATTAGACCACATCCAACTGAAAACCCGATAGAATGGAAAAAATTTATTGGAAAAAAAAAAAATGTTTTTGTTATAGGAGAGGGTGATTTAAGTGATTGGATAACTTACTCTAAGTGTGTAGTTCATGGAGGGTGTACAAGCGGATTAGAAGCTGTAGCAAGAGGAAAAATTGCGTTGAGTATTAATTCTAACAAAATTAGACATGGAGAAAAAATTCCTGACATGGTTTCACAAAAAGTTCAAAATAAAAATCAAATAATAGAAACTATAAATAGTATTTTAAATGATGAGTTTAAAATGAATTTCTTAAAACATAAAAAGTTTATAAAAAACAGAATTGTAAATATTTCTAGTAAACCAGCATACAAAAAAATAACTGAAACTTGGAAAAACATTGGAAATAAAAGTTTATCTGATAAAAATTTTAATCTCATACTCAAATCTAATTTTTTTGCAAAATCATTCATTAAGTCATTAATAGGCATTACTTATAAAAATCATAAATTTAGTAAGTTTTCTGATTATGAAATTAAAGAGTTTAAAAAGAGGATAATTAAAATTAATTCTAAATTTAATTATATAAAATTTGAAATATTGAAAGATGATTTAATAAGACTTCATAGTTAGAAAGAATTAAATAATGAAAGTTATTATTACTGTTGGAACTGGAAATAGTGGCTGTAGTGCAGTTCATGATTTTATTACAGATAGCACAAAATATGAGAGTCCTTTTGATGGTCATGAATTTAGAATTATAGATGATCCAGATGGAATTATAAATTTATATCATAATTTTTATAAAAATTTTTCTATCAATAATTATTCGAATTCAATTATGAGATTTAGAAATTATGTAAAAAATTTGACTGATTTGAAGATGATAGTAAAAAAAAGGGGAAAAAAAATTTTTGATAAAAAAATTGTTAATCAGACAGAGAAGTATATTAACGATATTACTATTTTAAATTATGGTGCTTTACCTCAGTTTATATCATTACAAACCAATTATTTTAAAAAAAAATATTTAGATCTTAAAAAAAATATTTTTAATGAAACAAATAAAAATAAGAATATATTTAAGATGTATTTACCAGTTGATGAGGATATTTTTTTCAAAAAATCTAAATTATATCTTGCCAAGATTATTAAGTCTCATTTGAAAAATCTAAATTCAAAATGCGTTGTGTTAGATCAGTCAGTTAATATTCTTAATTATCAAAATATATTCTCTTATTTTGATAATGTTAAAATAATTATAGTTACTAGGGACCCCAGAGGTATTTTTAACAGTATGAAAACTCGCCATTCAGCAGCAGCGCCTGGACATGATTTAAAAATTTTTTGTAAATGGTATGAGTTTTTAATGAAAAAATATAAAAATTATAAAGAAAACGTTGGTACTAAATTTAAAAAATCTGTTTTAGAGGTAAAATTTGAGGATTTTGTAGAAAATTTTGATAAAGAACAAAATAAAATTTTGAATTTTATTGGTGAAAAGAAAATATCGAATAAATTTGATTTGAGTAAATCAAAATATAATGCATTTAAAGCGAGAGCTCAATTATCAAGCTCAGAAAAAAGTTTTATTAAAAAAAAATTAAAAAGATATCTACATTGGAGAGAAAATTAAGATTTATTTTTTAGAGGTATTTATTGATGAGACTTAATTTATTAAAGATAATTAAAAGTTTTGACTCGAGTTTGAAAAAAAAAGCTATCAAAATACTCATTATTTCACTTTTTATTATACCACTAGAGTTTTTGAGTATCGCTGCAATAATTCCACTTTTTTCATCAATATTCGAAAGTACCTCATCAAACTCAATGATAAATTTTAGTTTTTTGGAGTTAAATTTTGTTGGAGAAAATAGAATTACTAATTCATTAATTTTACTAATGTCTCTTTTTTTCTTTAAAAATCTTTTTTTGGCTTTCTTTTTTAAACAAAAATTTAATTATATTTTTTTAATTCATAAACAATTATCTCGTATGATTTTCTTTAATTATTTAAGTTCAAATTATAATTTTTATATAAAGAATGACAGTTCGACTGTAATTAGAAATATACACAATGAAGTCAATTTTTTTACAAAAAATTTTTTATTGTCACTAATTGATTTGATTTTAGAGTCTCTCGCACTAATTACAATAACTATCTTTTTAATAATTTATGATCCGAAAACAACTATAACACTTCTAGTGTTTTTGTCTTTAATTACGTATTTGATTGATAAAATAAAAAAAAAACAAATTCATAAAATAGGAATTAAAAGACTTAATTATAATAAATATATTTTAGGAATATTATCTGTAACTTTTAAGGGAATAAAAGAGATAAAAGCAAATTTTTTAGAGAAAAAAATGTTAGATACTTTTGATAAAAAAAATTATGTCAAATTATTTCATGAACAGAAAATGTCATTTTTTTCATCTATTCCAAAGTTGTTATTTGAATTGGTATGTATTATTGCATTGTGTACCATAGTTTTTTTTAATAAAGATGGTAAGTCAAATATTGGGGAGTTAATAGCAGTTTATACTTTTGCAACCTTCAGATTAATGCCCGCTTTTGTTAAATTTACAATGATCCTTCAAAATCTTACTCATGCACAACCAAGTATTAAGGTCATTGAAGAACACTATTTAAAAAAAAATGATGAGTTAAAGAAAAACATGAAGAATATGGATGAAATGTTAATGAAAATTAGAAATAATAATTTTCGTTCTTTTAGTACATTAAAAATCTGTATCGATGAATTTAAATACGATCAAGATGTGATTTTAAAGAACTTTAACTTAGAGATTAAATCTGGAGATAAAATTTGTATAGCAGGAAAATCAGGGAGTGGCAAAACTACTTTGGTTGACTTAATTACTGGGATAATTGATTATAAAGGATTGAAATTCTTTTTGGATGGAAAAGAACTTAATGAAAATATTTTTTTCCAAAAAAGCACTTTTTCATACGTACCTCAAAATCCAACAGTGTTTCAAACTTCTATACAAGACAACATTACTTTGTTTGATGATGATATAGATATTGATAAATATAATAAATCTTTAGAATTAAGTAGAGCTGATTTTGTAAAAAATTTTGAAGAGAGAGATTATAAAGAACTATCAGAAAATGGTGCTAATTTATCTGGTGGGCAAATTCAGAGAATTTTTATTGCAAGAGCAATATATAGTAATAAAAATATAATAATTTTCGATGAGTCTACGAATGAACTTGATTCAATAACTGAGAATAAAATTGTTGATGATATATTAAAATTACCCCAAACAGTAATATTCATTACTCATAAGGAAGATATTAAAAAAAAGTTTTCTAAAATTGTTCAAATTGAAAAAAAATAACTTTTTAAATTATGTTTTTAAAACAACAAAATTGTAAAATTTGTTCGAAACCTGGAATAACGATTTTAAATGTGAAATTTGATGATTTAGAGATATCAAAATTTTTTATATCTGAATATGATAAAAAAACTTCAAATTTCTTGAATAAAAAAATTGGTAGCAAAAATTTTATTCTCAAAAAATGTTTAAAATGTAATTTTATTTGGCAAACAAATATTCCAAAAAAAAAATTTTTAGAAGAGATTTATGATCAAATTATAGATTCAAATGAAAGTTTAAAAAAATCGGAAAAAATTGATATTTTCCAAAAAAAATATTTTGAAACTGAAATAGTTTTTTTACAAAACTTTCTAAAAAAAAAAAACCTCAACATTCTTGATTTTGGAGCAGGCTGGGGAACCTGGTTAACTAATGTAAAAAGAATATGCCCAAATATTTTTGCGATGGAACTTTCACTTAAAAGAGAAAAATATCTTAAAAAAAAAAAGATAAATGTTATAAATTATAGAAGAAAATCTATTTATGACGACTTTTTTCATATTGTAAGGCTCGAACAAGTTTTGGAACATTTAGTAGATATGAATGAGATTGTTAAAAATTTGAGAAAGATGTTAAAAAAAAACGGTATCCTTATTATTGGAGTGCCAAATGGGCAAAAGGAAATCAAAAGCAATGTAATAAAAATTAGAAAGGGGCCTATTCAACCTTTAGAACACTTAAATTGTTTTAATAATAAGAGTTTAAAACTTTTTTTTAAAAAAAATGGATTCGAACCTATTAGTATTATTGAAATAATATTAACTTTTTTCAGATCAAAAAGATTTGATTATAATAATATAAGGTTTATCCTTACAATGATTAAGAATTCATTAATTTCAACAAAGATTAATTTTGTTAAGAAATAATATTAAATAAATGAAAAAATTTTTTTTTTACTTTAAAGAATTAATAAAGAATATCAATTTATCTTTACTATTTAAATTAAATTTAATAATTTTAAAAAAAAATTATTCTAAATATCCAGACTATCTAGAGAATTTTGAAACTTCTTTAGCAAAGAAATTTGGATTTAAACATTGTTTGACATTTTCTAGTGGTACAGCTGCATTTTACGCATCTATTCTATCATTAGAATTACCTAAAAAAGCAAAAGTTTTAATATCTGCTTTAACTTTTCCAACAGTAATTGAAATTCTTAAAAAAAATGATTTTGATATTTATTATGTTGAAATAGATAAAAATTTTGAATTTATTTTAGAAAATATAAAACAAGAAAAATACGATTTATGTGTTCTTACTCATCCTTTTGGATTTTATTTAAATTTTCAAAATTTAAGAAATATTTTAGATGATAATACAAAAATTATTTTTGACTCTAGTCATTCTCAGGGTATCAAAATAGAGGGTGTCGATCACATGAAATTTACTGATGTTTCATTTATGAGCCTACAAGGTGATAAATCTATATCAGGAGGTGAGGGAGGAGCAATTTTAACAGATAATGAAAGTTTATATTTAAAAATGATAACTAATCATCATCCTGGTCATAAAAAAAATCCTAAATTTAAAATTGTAGGAGCTATTAGTGATTTAAAATTACGGATGCATCCTTTAGCAGCAATTTTAGCTGAAAGTGATCTCAAATCATTTGAAAACAGAAATGAAAAATTAAAAGACAAAATAAAACTAATTTATAATTATTTAGATAATTATAATGTGCAACATCCATTTAATAAAAATTAAAATCTGGGTGGATTTCATTTTGGAATACCATTTTTTTTTGAATATAAGATATCCTCAAGATTTATTAAAAAATATAATTGGTATGAAAATTTAGACACCTTAAATATCACTCCAATTTCAAATGAAAAAGATATTAGCTTTTTTAAAGAACTTTATTTTTTAGATTTAAAATGGATAAAAAAAAATGATATTTCTAGTATCAGAAATCAGTTAGATAAAATATTTAGAAATGTATCTTGATCTAAAAAAAAAAAATCATAGTTTAATTTCTAATCTGAAAAAGCTAAATAATTTTTATGATTATATTATTATTGGCACAGGTCCAGCAGCCTCGGTTTTGATAAATAACTTAGTTAAAACTAACAAAAAAATTTTAGTCGTTGAGAGAGGAGGATTGAAAAAAAATTTTGGAAAAAATTTAAAATCTGAAAGTTTTAAGATTAAAAAAAATTCAAGGATATTTGGAATTGGTGGAACTAGTAATGAATGGTCACAAATTTATTCATTATTGTCTGAACATGAAATGCAAAATTTTAATAAAAACAACATTTGGCCTTTAAGTCACAAAGATCTGACATATTGGTGTAAAAAGATACATTTAAAATATAAATTTAATATCAAACAAGTTGGTTCTGAAAGAATACTAAATAATAAATTTTATATTAGAAAATTTATTGAAATTAGATCTCCAATAAGATTTTCAAAATACTATCAAAATAGAGAATTTGATTTATTAACTAACTGTACGGTCAATTCATTAGAAGAAAATAAAAGATTTAATAAAATCTTTTTTAAAATTAATAAAATCAATTGCTCTATAAATTCAAAAAAAATAATTGTTTGTGCAGGAGGTATTGAGTCTTCCTTGCTTATTTTGAATTCATTAAAAAAAAAAAGATTAAAAAATTTGAAAAATAAGAAATTTATTGGAAGATATTTTATGGATCATCCTAAGTGTTATGTTGGAGAGCTTGAATATCCAAATATGGAATTAATAAATAATTATAAATTAAAATATAAAAAAAATATAAATGTTTATAGTGGAATTTCCTTATTTAAAAAAAATCAAAGACTCTTAAACACATATATACGTTTTGAAGAAAAAAAAACTTTTTTTAATTTAAAAAAGAAAATCAAATTAAGAATTTTTTTAGAAATGGAGCCAAAGTTTAAAAATAGAATTTCAGTTTATAAAAATATTGGCAAAGTAAATTTGTCTTTAAGTAAAAAAGAAATAGAAACATCTAAAACACTTTTAAAAGAAATAATAATTTTTTTTAGCTTAAATCCAAAAAAAGAAAAATTAAATTTTAATAAAAAGAATTTAGTAGGTGCTTCTCATCATATGGGAGGTATGGTTTTTCCTAAGGTTGTAGATAAAAATTTGAAAATTCAAGGAATTAAAAATATCTTTTGTTGTTCTTCAGCTATTTTTCCAACATCTGGGAGTGTGAATCCAACTCTGATTATTTGTGCTCTTGCAGAAAGATTAAGTGTATTTTTAAAACAAAAATAAATGTATTGTAATAAAAAAAAATGATTGAAAAAATAAAAAACTTTTTTAAGAAAAAAATAAAATTTTATTTAAAGCATATAAACTACTTAAGAAAAAAACAATATATCCCAGATATTCTGAATAATATAAACATTGAGAGTACTTCAGTGTGTAATTTGAAATGCAACTTTTGTGCATATGATAAAAGAGATTTTAATGAAGTTCCATTACAAACTATGGATATAGATTTGTTCAAAGATATAACTAATCAAAGCTTAGAGTTGGGTTATAAGAACTTTGGTCTTACACCAACTACTGGTGATATTTATATGGACAAAAAAATTGATGAAAAATTAGATTATTTGGAAACGCTATGTAAACTAGAAGGTTATTATTTTTATACAAATTTTATTGCTACTACAGAAAATAAGATTCTAAAATTGTTTAATTATAAAAAATTAACTAATTTAGGTTTGAGTATTTATGGTCATGATGAAGACTCATTTATTAAGTTCTCGAAAGGAACAAAAAACTCTTATCTAATTTTGTTGAAAAACTTAAATTTTTTATACGATCAGTTAAATAACAGGAAGTATGATTTCGAAATAGAGCTTACTCAAAGAACAAGTCGAAATTATAATTTAGAAAATTCTAATAATGAATTGGCAATTATTTTGAAAAAGATAAAAGCAAAAAAAAACGTAAAATATGAAATTAATCATAGTTTTACTAACTGGGGAGGCCTTGTTAAAGAAAAAGATATTTCGGATTTAAATATTAAATTTCAAACAGAATTAACAAAAAAAACAGGCTCTTGTTCATTAATATATTCTAGACTTACTATTGGAGCAAATGGATTGGTTAATGCTTGTGCATGTAGAGATGCAAATTTTAGTTTACAAATTGGGGATATTAAAAAAGATAGTCTAAGAAAAATTATCTCATACAACAACCCAAAATATAAAGAACTTATTGTTAAACAAGAAAAAAACGAATTTTCAGAAGTTTGTAGTAAATGTGACTTTTATAGAAGTATTTATGAGAAGACTGCACCTACCTGGTATTTAAAAGAAAAAAAAGTAAATTTATATTCTTTAGATCATGTTATTTCTGAACTAAAAGACAGATAGAATAAAATTTTAATTTTTAAAATAGAAGTTATTAATCTTTTGTACTCTATCTAACCAGCTATAATTTTTTGCGCTTTCTATTGAATTTTTTTGGATTTCTTTTTCATTATCCATTTTTGAAACAATTTTATTTATGATTTGGCACCACTCATTTACTTGATTGGTCTCCACTAAATAACAATTTACTTCATTTTTCAAAATATGAGAATAAGCCTCTTTTTTTGTGGCAACAATTATTGATCCTGAAGCTAAATAGTCAAAAAGTTTTAATGGAGAAATATAATTTGAAACATCAAGATCATTAATAAGTACTCCCACTTTTTTTTCGTAAGGCATAAGTAAAATTTTACTTTTAGGCAATATTTCAGTAATTTTATAGTAAGGAACAAAATTATTTAAAATTATATTTTTTATACCTAGAATTTCTTGATGTAATGAATTGTCTAAAGTTTTAAGGTTTCCATATAAGTGAAAATCAATATTATTTAAATTTTTTGCTATTTTAATTATAGTTTCTATACCCTTTCCTTTTACAAAACTTCCCGTATAAACACACGTTTTATCTTTATTTTCAACTTTTTTAAAATCTCTAACATCAACACAATCATCTAGTACAATAAATTTATATTTATTTAATTCTAAAGAAGTATTTAAATTCTTATTTATCAAAATAAATTGAATTCTATTACTAAATTTTAAAAACCTGTGAAAAAAAAAAATAATTTTAGTAAACCCTTGAGGCTCAGTGTGAATCTCTAAAATTATCTTTTTTCCAATTAAAGCTAAGAGGAGTGCTGGAACAACACTTCTAGAAATTATCAAGTTTGGTTTTTCATTTGATTTTAAAAATTTAAAAATTTTAAATGTAAATAAAGTTAAATAAATCAAGTTTCTTTTTATTTTTTTTTTAAATAAACTTTCTATACAAAAATAACTTTTTAAGACATATTCTTTTTTAATTTTTTCAAAACTATAATCTTTATTTGTGTAAGGTATTAATAGACTTGTGTCATAGTTTTTTTCCGAAAATGCATCACACATTTTTAAAACATGTAAAGTATATGCTGACATATTAGGTAATGAAAAATCAGCAATATAGAATATTTTTTTTTTTGGGATTTTAGACATATTTTAGGAATTAAAATTAAAAATAAATATACTACTTATTAGAAAAAAAAAGAAATTGTTTTTAAAAGAAAGATTTTAAATAGCTTAACAAGGATATATTGATATTATAAAAATTTAATAATGAAATTATCAAAACTTAACATTTGCTATATTTCTAATTCAGCAGCACCTTCTAGTAACGCTAGCAGTCTACAAATCTCAAAGCTTTGCGAAACTCTTTCAAAACTTGGTAATTCGGTGACCTTAATATTACCAAATACTGGAAATCTAAAAAAAAATTTTTTTAAATTCTATAATATAAAAAATCGTTTTAGGATTAAAAGAATAAAATATTTAAATAAATTTCCAATAGGCTTCAATTATTATCTTTATAGTATTGTTTCTATATTAATTTCAAATTATAGATCACGAGATTTATTTATTACTAGAAATTTTTTTACCTCTTTTTTACTCTCAATATTAAACAAAAAACATATTTTTGAAATTCATGATGATATATCAATTGAAGGACGTGTAGTTAATTTTTTGATAAAATCATTAAAAATTTTAAATTATGAGCCTACAATCAAAATTATAACGACAACAAAATCTTTAAAAAAAAAATACATACAATATGGGATTAAAAAAAAAAAGATTGTTGTTTTACATAATGCATCATCTTTAAAATCAAGAATAAAAAAATATTCCTCTAAATCTAAAAAATTAAAAATAGGATATTTTGGATCAATTTTTAATTCTAGAGGGATACAAATGATTATTAAAATTTCAAAAATTGATTTTAAGAATGATTATTATGTATATGGAGGAACAAAAGATCAGATTTCAGATATTAAAAAAAATTTAAATAATAAAAATATATACTTTTTTCCATATATTCCCTATTCAAATGTACCTAAAAAACTATTTGATATCGATGTTTGTATTTTACCGTATAAATCAAAAATTACAGTTTCAGGTAATGTTGGTGATATTTCAAAATTTACATCACCCTTAAAACTGTTTGATTATATGAAAATGGGAAAATTAATTTTATGCTCAAATATAAAAGTTTTAAATGAAGTTCTTGATCATAATAAAAATTGTATTTTGATAAAAAATTTTAATAATGAAAAAGAATGGCTTAGACAAATAAAAAATATTAGTAAAAATATAAAAAAATATGACAAGATTAGAAAGGCAGCATTTGAATATGCTAAAAAGCATGATACAATTTGGAGAACATCAAAATTATTATCTTTTTATAATTCTTCTTGCTAAATTTTTAAGAGAAAAATTTCTAAGATTAATTTTTGTTAATTCATTAAGTTTATTATTATTTTTTTTTCTTATTTTACAAATACCTGTTCCTTCAAAATTAAACTCTAAATCAAAATTATCCCTATTTGCTAAATAGATTTCCAAAAGATTTTGAAATGTTTCAAGATTATTTATTTCAGAATAAAAGTTATTTTTTTCTGAGTTTTTTAAATATGGTAGCCAACTGATATCATCTATAAAAAAACAGTGATTAATCTCCAATAAATCGTAATATTTGTAAAAAATTTTCCTTACATGACTTGCCTCATGGACTGTGTCCAATAAAATAAGTTTAAATGTTTTTGGTATTTTACCTAAAATATCATCAAAATTATCATCTCTTGAATGTAAAAATTTCCAATTAGATGAATTGAACTTTTTTGAATAATCGATGATATCAATTGAAAATAATTTACAATTAAAATTGTTAGCGTATTCTAAAAATAGTTCAGTGGACATTCCTTTCTCACTAACTCCAAACTCTAATATATTACTTTCTTTAATTTTTTTTAACTCAGGGTACATAAAATTTATAAGTTTCTTGTGATGACGAGACTTTTTTTCAAATAGTTCGATAAAATTTTTCATAAATCTTGATTATACTCTATTTATTACATTTTACACTTAACTCAAAATACTTAAATAAGACACATTTATTTATAAAATTTATTAATTAATATAAACAAATCTTAATTGATGAAAAAAAAAATTTACTATTGGTCCCCATGTTTAAATCCAATTGGAACCATTATTTCTACAATAAATTCTATTAATGCTGTAAATCAATACAGTAAAATCTATAAAGCTTGTATAATAAACTCTTGTGGTGAATGGGACCAATATTTGGATCAATTTGACAAAAACTCAGTTGAGGTAATAAATTTGACTTTTAATTATTTTAATTTTCTACCAAAAAGGGGTTTTATAGGAAGTAGAATTTCTTATTTAATAATTTATTTAATATCATTTATTCCACTATTAATTTTACTAAAGAAAGATAAACCTAATATAATTATTCTACATTTAATTACCTCTTTGCCTTTAACATTATTAAACTTTTTTAAATTTGATACAGAATTTATTTTACGAATTTCTGGATATCCAAAAATGAATTTATTAAGAAAATTTTTTTGGTCAAGATTAGAAAAAAAAATCAAATTGATTACTTGTCCAACGAAAGATTTAAAATCAGAATTAATTTTTAAAAAAGTGTTTAGTGAAAAAAAATTGAGATTTTTACCGGATGCAATATTAAGTTATAAAAAAATTATATCATCTAAAAAAAATCAAAAAGAAGATCTTAGATTGAATATTCAGAAGAAAATTATTTTGGGTGTGGGAAGACTAACGAAACAAAAAAATTTTGCATATCTGATTGATGAATTTCAAAAATTTTGTGTGAATAATAATGACTACAACCTGTATATTATCGGTGAAGGGGAAGAAAGAAAAAATCTTGAAAAAAAAATAAAAAAAAATGATTTACAAAATAAGGTATATTTGTTGGGCCATAAGAAAAATATTTTTGAATATATGAAAAAAAGTGAAATATTTATTTTGAGCTCTTTATGGGAGGAGGTCGGTTTTGCAATGGTAGAGGCAGCAATGAATAATTGTTATTTAATTTGTAGCGACTGCCCTAATGGACCCTCAGAATTTTTAAATTATGGTAAAAATGGTATTTTGTTTCAGAACAATTTACAAAATAGTCTTTATGAACATCTTGTAAACTTCAAAAAACTTGGAAAAGGTAAAATTTATCATGACAAAGTTATTTTAAAAAAAAATGCTTTAAAATATTCAAAATTCAAACATTTTTTAGAAATGCATAAAATCTTAAATTATTAGAATGCACAAAATCAGTATAATAATACCATATTTTAAAAAGAAATTTTTTTTTAAAAAAACAATATTGTCAATACTTAATCAAACTTTAAAAAGTTTCGAAGTTATAATAATTTATGATGATGAAGATAAAAGTGATTTGAACTTTATTAAAAAATTAATTAAAAAAGATAAAAGATTTAGATTGATAATCAATAAAAAAAACCTTGGTGCAGGTGAGTCAAGAAATATTGGAATCGATGTGGCTAAGGGAAAATATATATGCTTCATTGATGCCGATGATATTTGGATGAAAAGAAAATTAGAGCTTCAAATAAAATTTATGATAAACAGGGATATATCATTTTCACATTCATCTTATGAAATTATAGATGACAGCGATAAAGTAAAAGGCTGTAGAATTGCAGAAAATTATGATAATTACATGGATTTATGTAAGTCATGTAATATAGGATTATCCACTGTAATAATAGAAAGAAAATTATTATCAAATAAACTTAGATTCCCTCAATTAAAGACTAAAGAAGACTTTGTACTATGGTTACTTATTCTTAAAAGAGGAAATAAGATTTTTGGTTTTAAAAAAAATTTAGTTAAATGGAGAAAATCTGAGAATTCTTTGTCATCATCATCAATTCAAAAAATTAAAGATGGATTTAGGGTTTATAATAAGTATTTGGGTTTTAATTATTTGAAATCTTATTACTATCTTACAATTTTATCTTTAAATTATATTAAAAAAAATTTACTAAATTGATGATTATTTTTTTTATATATATAATTTTAATTATACTTATAAATTTTTTTGTTAATAAATATCAATTAATTTTAAGCAACACGGGCTTAAGTCATCAAAAATTTGTAAATAATTCAATTCCTTTAACTGGTGGTATCTTTTCTTTATTGCCAACAATTTATTTACTTTTTCCTGATCATATTTTTTTTATTTGTATATTTATCTCTTTATTTTTTTTGGGGCTTCTTTCAGATTTAAATATTTTAGCTTCTCCAAAAAAAAGATTTTTTTTGCAATGTATATTAATATTATTTTTTACATTAATAAGTAAGATTGATGTAACTCCAACCAAAGTAATTTTTTTTGATAACTTAATTCAGAATAATTATTTAGGTTATATTTTTTCAGCATTTTGTTTAATGATTTTAATTAATGGTTCAAACTTTATTGATGGTTTGAATGGATTATTATTAGGCTATTTTTTACTTATACTATTTTTGATTTTTCAGTTAGATTTAATAAATATATTTAATTTTTCTCAGGAGAAATATGTTTATTTTGTTATAATACTTTTGTTTATACTGGTATTAAATTTCCTTAATAAATTATTCCTAGGAGATAGTGGTGCATATTCTTTAAGTTTTTTTTTAGGTTTCTTATTGATAAAAATTTATAATTATAATCTTAATATTTCCCCCTATTTTATAATTCTGCTTTTGTGGTATCCCTGTTTTGAAAATTTGTTTTCAATTATTAGAAAAATCTTTTTTAAAAAAAAAGATCCTCTAGAACCAGATACAGATCATCTCCATCAGAAATTATTTGTCTTTTGTAAGAAAAATTTAAAAATAAGTAGTTTAAAATCAAACATTTTATCAAGTCTTATTATCTTATCATTTAATTTTCTAATCTTTTATTTTGCGTCTAAATCAATTTCTCATACAATTTATCAGCTAAGTTTAATTGGAATTTCTATAGTTGTTTATTTAACAGTCTATTATTTAATTCACAAAATAACCAATAAAAAAAATTTCATAATACTTTAAAAAATAGTCTTATCATTCCTATAAGAATTCGAAAGCCATCTTTGAAAGCATTTGGTTTTTTTTGACCCCCAATTCTTGCCCTTTCATTTGATTTTGAGGTGGTTAGTTTTAATTTATTTCTTTTTGATTTTATTGGAAGTTCTACACAAAAAACAAAATCTTTACTTTTCAAATTTAAATTTTTAACTTTTTCAGTCTTACCAATTACAAATGTATACAATATGTCACTAATATTAAGATTAAAAAAAATATTTCCAATTTTGGTAAAAATAAAATTTCCAATCTTAGTAATTAAAGTATCATCTTCACTTGAACAATCCTTCTCATATCTGCTGGCAAAAACTAAATCAGTATCTTCCTTATTTAATATTTCTATCATGTTTTTTATTTCTGAAGGGTTAAAGGAACCATCAGCATTAAAAATACAAAAAAATTTATTTTCTATATGATTTATTCCTTGAATGATTGCATCTCCATAACCTTTGTTTTTTTGATATAAGATTTTGCAATTCTTATTACGAATCGACTCAATAGTCTCTATATCCTCTTTTTCAAGCACTATAACTATATCAAAATTATATGGCTCAAGTTCATCAAGTACTTTTGATAAAGACTCTTTTTCCCTCTTGGCAGGAATAATTAAAGTTAAATTTTTCATTTAAGTTTTATACATTAGTTGTTAAGAAATAAAATCAATTTAGTTTTTTATAAATATTACTGTTTAAATGATGCATTCAAATATTGTTGTTTTTTTTATAGCTTATCTTTTAATCTCATTTTCGGTTTTAGGATATGGATTATTTTTTGAAAAACTTAATAAAAAAAAAAATATAGGTAATGATTTAGGTTTTACTGGTCTTTTAGGAATATTTTTTTTGATATTATACTCTTATATTTCACATTATTTTTTTGCCCATAATATTTTTCATAATTCAATCTTAATTTTTATTGGTTTTTTCTTATTTGTTTTTTTGTATAAAAAAATTTTAAATAAAAAATATTTATTAATTTTTATATCACTTTTATTAATCTCTTTTATTTCTTTATTAATTTACAAAACTCATGACGACTTCCATTATTATCATTTTCCTTATAGTTACTATTTAACCCAACATCCCATGTTATTTGGTATTGGACAATTTAATCATGGATTTAGGACACCTTCATCAATTTTTTATTTTAATTCCTTAATTTTTTTACCGATAATTAAATATTTTACTTTTTATATATCTGCAGTTTTATTTTTAGTTTTTTCTAACTTAATTCTATTAACAAAAATTATAGAAAAATTTAAATATAAAGAAGTAGATTATATTTCTTATTTATGTTTATTATTTTTTATTTTTATAAACATTTTTTTTTATAGAATTCAAGAGCATGGCACTGATAGATCAGCCCAAATACTAATCTTTATTTTATTATTATATTTAATATTATTTATTAATTTTGAAAAAGATTATGAAAAAAATATTTACAAGATATTTGTTATATTAGGATTAATAATTTCACTTAAAGCATTTTATTTGTTATATTTAACATTATCAATTCCAATTTTTTACATCTTATTTAAAGAAAAAAAATTTTTTTTAGTAATTCAAGTCTTCAAAGAAAAATTCTTTTGGATTTTTTTAATATTACTAATGAATATTTTATTTGTTTATTTTATTAATACCGGATGTTTAGTTTATCCTGCAAAATTTACATGTTTTGAAAATTTAAGCTGGTCTTTGACCTTAGCTGAAGTAGATAAAATGAATCTTCATTATGAAAATTGGTCAAAAGCTGGACATACACCAACTTCTAAAGTTGAAAATCCTGTTGATCATGTGAAATTTTTTAATTGGTTGCCCAACTGGTTTAAGATTTACTTTTTTACTAAAGTATCAGATCTTATTTTTGGAATAATTTTTACAATTATTGTTCTGATAACCTTTTTTTATAAAAAAAACAAAATTTCTTTAAAAAAAGATATGAAAAATAATTATTTGATAATTATGATGTTTTTTATTTTTCTTATTGAATGGTTTTATAACCACCCAGCATTAAGATATGGTGGATATTGTTTGATAGCCATTTTGTTTTTTTTCCCTTTTTCAATTTTTTTAGAAAGATATGAAAATTCTATTCGAGAAAAAAAATATAAATTTTTAAGTATAATTTGTATTGTTATTATTGTGTTTATAGGAAGGAATATTTCAAGAATCAAAGATGAGCAAATTAAGTATTCTTACAAACCTTTTAAAGAAACATATTATAAAGTAGAACAATTGCATTTTCGCATAGATTATAAATTTAATGAATTAATCGAGAATTTTATAAAATGTAATAATGGAGAAAGTGATTGTGAACTTGATCTAAAACCTAAAATGAAAAAATTTTTAAAAGATAGATATATATTTATTGTAAATAAATGATTAAATATTTTTCACTAAAAATTCTTCAATTTTTTGATTTATACTATCAATATAAATTGTTTAAATTTTTAAAAAAAAAAAATTATCAAAATTTTGATGTTTTTTTTGATGTAGGAGCACATAAAGGTGAGTCAATTATTTTATTTTCTAAAAATTTTAATATAAAAAAAATGTTTTCCTTTGAACCAAGTCCTATAAATTTTGAACAATTGATGAAAAACAGGCCATCAATTCAATCAAAATTTAAAAATTTAGAGATAATCTTAGAAAATTTTGCTCTTGGTTTAGAAAAGAAAGAAATATCAATGAGGCAGTTATCTGAAAGCTCATCATCAACAATCAATCAAATAGATCAAAATTCTAAGTATTTTAAAAGAAAAAATTTTTTTTTGGGTTTAGGAAAAAATAAAGCTCTAACAGATGTTGTCGAGATAAAACAAATTAAATTGTCTGACTATTTGGAAGAAAAAAATATTTTTAAAATTGATTTTCTTAAAATCGATACTGAAGGATATGAATTTAAAGTTTTGCTAGGTATGGGAAAACATTTGCAAAATGTTTCATTAATTATGTTTGAACATCATTATCATGACATGATTATTAAAGATTATTCATTTAGTGATATAAATGATTTATTAATAAGAAATAATTTTAAGCAAATTTATAAGTACAAAATGCCATTTAGAAAAACTTTTGAGTACGTTTATAAAAAAATTGATAAATAGATTAATTAAAATTTAATTTATTTATGATTAATGATAATGTAATTGTTAAAAAAATATTATAATGAAAAAAAAAATTGCATTAATTTTTGGGATTACTGGCCAGGACGGATCATATCTTGCTGAGCTTTTGTTAAAAAAAAATTATATAGTCCATGGTGTAAAAAGAAGATCCTCAAGTATAAATACTTCACGTGTTGATCATATTTATCAAGATCCTCATGAGAAAAACTATAATTTTAGATTACATTATGGAGATATTACAGACTCACTTTCAGTTTCAAGAATTATTCAAAAAATTAAACCAGATGAAATTTATAATCTTGCTGCTCAATCTCACGTTGCAGTTTCTTTTGAGGTACCAGAATATACAGCCAATGCCGATGCATTGGGTGCTTTAAGAATTTTAGAAGCTATAAAGTTTCATAAATTAAATAAAAAAACAAGGTTTTATCAAGCAGGTACTTCTGAAATGTTTGGCAAAGTTCAAACCAAACCTCAAAATGAAAAAACAGATTTTTACCCACAAAGTCCGTATGGAGTTGCAAAGCTATATGCTCATTGGATAACCAAAAATTATAGAGAAGCCTATAATATCTATGCTTGTAATGGAATTTTATTTAATCACGAAAGTCCAAGAAGAGGTGAAACATTTGTTACAAAAAAAATTATTTCAGGTTTATGCAAAATTAAAGAAGGTAAACAAAAAAAATTATTTTTGGGAAATTTGAGAGCAAAAAGAGACTGGGGTCATGCAAAAGATTATTGTTTAGCAATGTGGAAAATTTTACAGCAAAAAAAGCCTGATGATTATGTAATTGCAACAGGAATACAGTACTCTATAAAACAATTTATCAATCTTACTGCGAAAAAATTAAATTTTAAAATCATTTGGAAAGGAAAAGGTCTCAAAGAACGGGGCTATAACAGTAAAGGATTTCCAGTTATTGAATGTGATAAGAATTATTTTAGACCTCTTGATGTGAATACTTTGCAGGGTGATGCTAAAAAAGCCAGAAAAAAATTAAATTGGAAACCAGAAAAAAATATTCATGCCTTAATAGATGAAATGATAATTTCAGAATATAGATATTTAAATGACTCTCAAAAAAAATAGCAAAATTTTTTTAGCAGGCCACAAGGGTATGGTTGGTTCATCAATTTTGAAATTATTAAAAAAAAAAAATTACAAAAAAATTTATGTTGAGAATAGACTCAACTTAGATTTAACTAATCAAGAGAAAACATTAAAATATATGAAATCAATAAAACCAGATTTTGTAATAATTGCAGCAGCAAAAGTTGGGGGTATTTTAGCAAATAAAAATTTGAAGGCTGAATTTATTTATCAAAACACGATGATTCAAACTAACTTGATTCATTCATCATATTTGGTTGGTGTTAAAAAGCTTATATTATTAGGTTCAAGTTGTGTTTATCCAAAATACTCAAACCAACCTATAAAAGAGAAATATTTATTATCAGGAAATCTTGAAGAAACAAATGATGCATATGCAGTTGCAAAAATTGCAGGTATTAAAATGTGCGAGGCTTATAATCAACAATATAATTTGGATTATATTTGTTTAATGCCAACTAATCTTTATGGACCAAATGACAATTATAATAGAAAAAATTCTCATTTTTATCCTGCTTTAATTTCTAAAATTCATGAAGCGAAGATAAAAAAAAAAAATTTTATTAATATTTGGGGTAATGGAAAAGCTTTAAGGGAACTTCTTTATGTAGATGATTTAGCAAATGCATGTGAATTTTTTTTAAAAAAAAAAACAAAACACTATCTTATTAATATAGGCTCAGGTGATGAAAAAACAATTTTAGGTTTTGCGAAATTCATCATGAATAAACTTAATGTTAATTTAAAAATTAAATTTGATAAAAGTAAACCAAATGGAACTCCAAGAAAAAGACTAGATACTAAGCTAGCTAAAAGTTATGGTTGGAAATCAAAAACAAATTTAGAATCTGGCTTTAGTTCAACATATAAAGATTTTCTGCAATCATGAAAAATTTAATTGTAGTTACAGGTGGTGCAGGTTTTGTAGGAACTAATTTAATAAAATTTCTGTTAACTAAAACTAAATTTAAAATCATAAGTATAGATGATTATTCCTCTGGAGAAAAAAAAAATCATTTAAAAAACATAAATGTTAAATATATAAAATCCGATATAAAAAATATCGATAAAGTTTTAAGTAAATTAAGAAAAAGAATTAGTGTTATATTTCACTTTGGTGAGTTTTCAAGAATATATCAAAGCTTTTTACAAATGAATAAATGTATTCAATCAAATACTATTGGCACTAATGCAGTTTTTGATTTTTGTTTAAAAAATAAAATTAAATTAATTTACTCTGCTACTTCTGCCTCATTAGGAAATAAAGGAAAAGATAAAGATTTATCACCATATGCTTTTACTAAAACTAAAAATCTAGAACTTTTAGAAAATTTAAAAAAATGGTTTAACTTCAAATATGAGATAATTTATTTTTATAATGTATATGGACCTAACCAAATTTGTAGAGGAAGAATGGCAACAGTTATTGGAATATTTGAAGATTCTTATATAAAGAAAAAACCGTTACCAGTAGTTAGACCAGGAACCCAATCAAGAAGATTTACACACATAGATGATACAGTTGAAGTTTGTTATAAAGCCTGGAAACTAAACAGAAATAGACATTATAGTGTAACAAATAAAAAAAGCTTTTCAATTTTAGAGGTAGCTAAACTTTTTAAAACTAGAATTAGATATTTACCTCAGAGAAAAGGGGAGAGATATGCATCCGCTTTGACAAAAATTAACTATTCAAATATGATATACAAACACTACGGTAGAATTGACTTAAAAAGCTATGTCAAAAATTTTCTAAAAAAACATAGTAAAATAATGTAATTTTTGACCAAAAGATTGTTTACTTATAAATATTATTGAGTATAAATTTTACGCCGGTAATTATTGCGAAAGTGTTATACCCGATCCCATTCCGAACTCGGCAGTCAAGCCTTTCAGCGCTGATGGTACTTTGTCTTAAGAC
>MDTA01098675.1_pt1 | contig 31157 bp, 30 predicted proteins | sample 811151 | NCBI WGS metagenome assembly MDTA01 (sample SAMN05326648, study PRJNA326480) | marine metagenome | isolation source: seawater | place: Indian Ocean: South | collected 2010
AACACCTTGCCTTTTTGCAGGTTGTCCAACTAACTTTTCTTCATCACTTCCAAAACTTATAATTGAAGGTGTAGTTCTAGATCCTTCAGCATTTTCGATAACCTTAGGATCTTTACCATCCATGATTGAGATGCAACTATTTGTTGTGCCTAAATCTATGCCTATAACTTTTGCCATTTTTAAATAAATATTTTCAATATATATGGGTAGTTGTTTTAACCTTACAACCCCTTCCAAAAAAAAAGAGTGTAAAGATTTAAAAAATCATTTTTTTGCTATCTTATTGATTTTAATTGTCTTTTTTCTTCACAACTCCAACAAGTGCTGGTCTTAGTAGCCGTTCACCTATTTTATAACCTTCTTGAACTACCTCAGCTATCGTACCTGGCTCCTGATCATCTTTCTGAACTTCAAACATTGCTTGGTGCATGTTGGGGTCAAATTGCTCACCCATAGATTTGACTTGCTCGATTTTAAATTTTTCAAAAGTTGAAACTATTTGTTTTTCAGTAAGTTCTATGCCTTCTAATAATTGAGATATTTCACTCGATTTTTCTCTCACTTCCTCAAGATTAGCTGTTGCCATTGCCCTTTGTAGATTATCAAGGACTGCAAGTATTTCTTTAGCAAATTCTGAAATTACATAATTACTAAGATCCTCTTTTTCTCTTTCAAACCTTTTTCTGAGATTCTCATTATCAGCGAGGCTAGTCAAAAGCTTACTTTCTAGTTCTTTGATCTTATCATCTGGGCCAGTAGTCTCTTTATCAGCACTTTGTTCAGGATGAACAGCAGCCTTTGTGGGTTTTTGATTTAAAGTCTTTTTATTTTTAGCCATGGCAAAACTGCATTTGTTGTTTATGTAATGATCTATATTATTTTCGTCAATACATTGTATAATTTAAATTCAAATGAGAAAGAATAGAAATATCAATCAATTGAGAGATACTGAAATAGTCCCTAATTTTTCCCCTTATCCTGAAGGTTCCTGTCTAATTAAGTGTGGTAACACCCATGTAGTATGTAGCGCTTCCCTTGATCAAAATGTTCCTAGATGGTTAAAAAATTCAGGTTCAGGTTGGGTTACTGCGGAATACGGAATGATACCTCGATCTACCTCAGAGAGAATGTCGCGAGAAGCCGCAAGAGGCAAACAGTCAGGCAGAACGCAAGAGATTCAAAGATTGATTGGAAGATCTCTTAGATCTGTAATTGATTTAGAGGAGTTAAAAGATTCACAAATCATAATCGACTGCGATGTTATACAAGCAGACGGAGGGACTAGAACGGCATCAATTTCAGGTGCATTTGTAGCACTTCAACTTTGTATAGAAAAGATGTTAAATAAAAAAATTATAAAAAAAAATCCAATAAAAGAAAATATAGCTGCAATTAGTTGTGGTATTGTAAATGGTGAGCCTCTCTTAGATTTGGATTTTGATGAAGATCAAAATGCAGGAGTGGATGCTAATTTTGTAATAACGGAAACAGGTAAATTAGTTGAAGTACAAATGACCTCTGAAAAACAACTTTGTTCAGAGGAGTCATTTCATAACATGTTACATCTTGCAAAATCAGGAGTTACAGAAATTATTCAAATACAAAAGAAAATAGTTAGTGGGTAAAATTATTAAGGAAATAGTTATTGCAAGCCACAACGAGGGTAAAGTAAAAGAAATAAGATCTTTATTAAAACCACTGGGTTTTCAAATTTATTCTGCAAAAAAATTTCAAATTAATGAGCCGGTAGAAAATGGCAAAACTTTTAATGAAAATTCATTAATTAAATCAAAAAATGCAGCTTTAAAGTCTGGACTTCCAGCTATTGCAGATGATAGCGGTCTATGCATTTTATCTTTAAATAATCAACCAGGCATATATTCAGCTCGTTGGGCAGGGAGCTCAAAAAATTTTGAATTAGCAATAAGTAAAATAGAAAAAAAGATGGCAAAGAGTAAACTTTTTAACAAAGGCTCTAGAAAAGCCTTTTTTTGCTGTTCTTTGTCACTCTACTTTCCAAATCATTGTTATAGAGTATTTGAAGGAAGGAAGTATGGACATATACAATTCCCAGCTTCAGGAAAGAATGGTTTCGGATACGATCCCATCTTTGTCCCCATTGGCTATAAAAAAACTTTTGGAGAAATGGATTTTAATTATAAGGAAAGGATAAGCCACCGTGCAATTGCATTTAAAAAAATGAAAAAATATCTATTATCAATAAAAAACTAATTTATTAACTTAAATCCATGTTTCTTTATTCTATAAATTTTTGGTTTTCGTGATACCTTACCATTTTTTTCAAACTTAAATAAACCATTCACACCAATAAATCCAGCTTGAGTAAGCAACATATCGCTTTTAAAATTTTTATTTTCTAGATGAAGCTTACAAATCAAACCAATCATATCATAAGAGAGTGATGCCAGTGGATGAGGTTTTTTATTAAAAAAATAAAAATAATCCTCATCAAAATTTTTTTTTGTATCAATATTTAAAGATGTGAAATAACCATTCTGTAAGCCTGGTTCTTTTATTGCCTGCTCTTTATACCAGACAGAATTACCAATATACTGGATTTCTTTTGGATCTACATCGTAATACGGTAGAATGGTGCTAAAATTTGACAGTTCATTAAAATTTTGTGTAAGAATTGCAATAGCTTCAAAGTTAGGGTTTCCAAGAGTATCTCTTTTTTCAAGTATCTTTAATTCATCTTCTGCTTTTTTACTATTAAGAGATTTTAGAATTTTTATTTTATCATCAAGTTCTAATTTTCTTTTTTCATAATTTGATATTTTTTTGGTGACCTCATAGTAATTTGGCTGACTAGGTTGGTAAAAAGCATATTCAATCTCCAAAAAATCATTACTGGATTTTATTTCTTCAATCTTTTTTTTTACCTTTTTTCCATACTGACTATCAGGAATGATGACAGCAAATCTTTTTAAGCCATTATTGTATGAATAATCGAATAATTCTGTAATTTCGTCTTCTAAGGTTATGCCAGATACGAAAAATTTATTAGTCTGCATGTCAGAGTTATTTGATAGGGTTATGGTTGTAATATTGTTATCTTTTAGCATTTGACTTACTTTGATAATGTTTTCTGAAAATACAGGACCAACGACTATATCTAACTCTTTACTAATAATATTATATAGATTTTGTAATAATTCCTCGTTATTACCTGTATCCACTACATGGAAAATAACTCTGTCATTACCAGTTCTATCAAGAGCAAGCTGAGCAGAATTTAAAAGTGATTTCCCTATTTGATAATATTTTCCACTGAGGGGAAGTAACAATCCTATATTTAATATTTCACTGTGGTCAGCAAGATTTTCTTGACTAATATTATATGTATTATTTTTTTTTGTTGATTTATTATTTTTATCTAAAGCTTGATTATATGTTATTGCTTCTCTTTTATATTCTGTTGAAGTTTCACAGCTTGCCGCAAAAACAAATACAACTATAATGTTAGTTAATAAAAAAAGCTGTTTTACAATTTTTATCATCATATGAATTTAAATATAGATTATATTTTAGATTTATTGAAATATGAAAAACTCAAAACTGGATTGTATATTGTATCTACTCCAATTGGTAATTTGGGAGATATTACACTTCGATGTTTAAAAATTTTATCATGTTCTGATCTAATAATTTGCGAAGATACCAGGGTAAGTAAAAAATTAACAACAAAATATAGTATTAAAACCCCTTTAAAATCATTTCACAAATTTAACTCAAGAAACTCCGTTCCGCGTATTATTAGTCAACTAAAGAAAGGTCTTTCAATCGCATTAATATCTGACGCTGGAACTCCGCTGATTTCTGATCCCGGTATTGATTTAATCAGTCAATGTGTCTCAGAAAATATAAATATTTTTTCAATTCCAGGCCCATCAGCACCAGTAGCTAGTTTAGTTTTATCAAACTTTGCATCACCGTCTTTTTCTTTTCGTGGGTTTTTCCCTAGAGAAAATAAAGCAATAAAAAAAGAGTTGGAAATTTTAAAAAAAAGCAATGACCCAATTATTTATTTCGAGTCTCCAAAGCGAATTATACAAACTTTAGAGATAATAAGTACAAATAAAAAAAATTATGAAACAACCTTTGTTAGAGAACTTACAAAAAAAAATGAAGAAGTAATTAATACGAAAATAAGTAAGTTAATAGATGTTCTGTCTAAGAGAAAAAAAATTCAGGGCGAAATTACATTTATTATTAAGCCAGAACATATCAATTTGAGAAAACCAACCAATAAGGAAATTTTACTTGCGTCTAAAGATCTAAAAGTTAATGGACTAAATATTTCAGAAATTTCTAAAATTTTGTCTAAGGATCTTAATGTTTCTAAGAGAGAAATTTATCAATTATTAATAAAAAATAAGTAATTAATTTGAAATTAATATATAAATAAGTATGAAAATTTTTTTTTTAAATCACTTAACTTCTTTATTACTTATCACTACAATTTTAAGTTTAAATCATTGTGCACAGGTTGTTACTGGAACTGCTGCAAAAGTTGTTACGGTCTCAAAAGAGGATAGATCAATAGGAGAATTTGTTGATGATACATTAATCAAAACCTTTATAAAAAATTCATACTTTGATCAAAATGAAAAGATTTTTTTTAATGTTGATGTTGAAGTGTCACTAGGTAGAGTTCTTCTCACAGGTACAGTTGAAAATATTGATCTAAAAATTGAAGCAACCAGACTAGCTTGGGGTGCGGAAGGTGTGAAAACAGTGATAAATGAAATCCAAATAAGTAATTCAGATAATATTCTTAATTTTGCAGATGATCTGGTTATTAGTACTAAGGTGCTTGGTAAACTCATGCTAGACGAAAATATTAATTCTTTAAATTACAACATAGAGACAGTTAACAAGATTGTTTATATAATTGGTATATCTTTAAGTGATAAAGAAAAAAATAACGTTATTAAAATTGCGCAAGATGTATTTGGTGTTGTTGAAGTAATCGATTACATAACTGTCAAAACGAGCAATATCTAAATATTATGAACATAGGATTTCAGATCGACGCAGTTGAGAGTCTAAATATTCAAACTGACAGCTCTTTACCATTAGCATTAGAGTCTCAAAAAAGACAAAACAAAAACTTCTGTTATCTTCCTAGTACACTAACTTACAAAAATAATACAGTGTATGCGGAGGGAAGAGAAATTTATTTTAATAATAATAAATTAGAAAATTTTAAATTAACTAAAAAAGTCAGCATTAAACTTGATACTTTAGACTATATTTTTGTAAGGCAAGATCCACCTTACAATATGGAGTATATATCTTCATTACATATTCTCGAACAACTTGCTGATAAAGTAAAAATTATCAACAATCCAAAGGGTATTAGGAATGCGCCAGAAAAAATATCTATGTTAGCTTTTAAAAAAATAATACCCCCAACCATGATTACAAAATCAAGTTCAGAGGTGGCAAAATTTATAAAAAGATTCGGTAAGGCAATTATCAAACCCTTATATGGAAATGGAGGAGAGAGTATATTTTTATTAGATGCAAATGATAAAAATTATAATCAGATCATTGAAAATTTTATTAATTGCAGAACTGAACCGTTTATAATACAAAAATTTTTACCAGAGGTACGTAAGGGAGATAAAAGAATTATTCTTTTAGATGGAGAACCCATTGCAGCTATAAAACGAATACCTCCCGTTAACGACATAAGAGCGAATATTCATGTTGGAGGAAAATCCAGGGCAGTAAAAATTTCAAAGCAAGATATAATTATATGTAATGAGATAAGAGGTTTTCTTAAAAAAGAGGGCTTATTTTTTGTTGGAATTGATATAATAGGAAATTTTTTAACTGAAATAAATGTAACATCTCCAACTTGTATTCAAGAGATAAAAAAATTACACAAATTAGATATTTCGAAATTAATATGGGACCGGCTTACTAAAAAAAATAATTCATTAAATTTCAAATGAGTTTACAAGCCAAAATATTAAATTCTCTACTCAAAAAATATGTAAAGGATGTTCAGCCTCCAGTTGAGGAAAGGTCATATATTGAAGCCAGAAAAATGATGAATCAGGAAGGATATGAAAATGAAGATATATCGTTTCCTTCAAGAGTCTTACAAAAATTAATTTTTAACCAATCAAGATCTAAAATTAGATCAGAAGAAATATATTTGAATAATATTAGAACGCTACATTTTAGTAGTGATAATTTTAATAATGAAAAGTGTATATTATATTTTCATGGTGGAGGTTATGTTGCAGGATCTCCTGAAACCCACAAAAATATGTTATCAAAACTTGCAAAGTTGTCATCTATTCAAATATTTGCAATTGATTATTCATTGTCACCTGAAAATACTTTTCCACAAGCAATTGTCGATGCTATCATCAGTTATGATGCACTTCTTGAACAAGGATTTAGTAATCATAACATCTTTTTTGGTGGGGACTCTGCTGGTGGAAACTTAGCTCTAGTCAGCACACTTAAATTACAAGAACAAAATAAAAAGTTACCGTCTAAATTATTTTTATTTTCTCCCTGGACTGATCTTACTGGAGAAGGACGAAGCATAAAAGAAAATTCAAAATCAGACCCATATCTGTCTTATGATAATTGGCTTAATACATCACTTTCAATGCAGAAAACTGTTAAAGAATGGTACGCGCCTAATCAAGATTATAAAAACCCTTTTATCTCCCCTGTATTTGCTCGCTACATAAATTTTCCAAAAACTTTAATCCAGGTCAGTGATATTGAAATATTATTTAGTGACTCGCAAGATGTTGCTTACGCAATTAAAGAAGGGGGTAATGAAGTTATTCTATCTATTTATAAAAATTTACCACATGTTTGGCAAATTTTTGGTTTTTTACCTGAGGCCAAGAATGCAATAAGAGAAGTATCCGAATTCTTGTTGAGCTAACTTTTAAACGCAGACAAAGCGGCTAGATTAACAATATCAGCCACATTCGCCCCTAGAGGAGCTATTTGAATATGTTCTTTGAATCCAACTAAATAAGGCCCCACCAAAGTACCACCACCTAACTCCTGAAGCATTTTTGTTGAAATACTAGCACTGTGAATTGCTGGCATAATCAGCAAATTAGCGGGTCCTGATAACTTACAAAATGGATAAAGGCTCATTAGGTTTTCATTAAGTGCTGTATTGGCACCCATCTCACCATCATACTCAAAATCAACATTTCTCTCATCCAGAATTTTTTTCGCATCTCTCATATAGACTGATCTTTCCGTAAAAGGTTTGCCAAAGTTTGAATAAGATACCAGTGCTGCTTTTGGCTCAACTCCAAATATTTCCCTTACGACTTCAGCACTTTCTTGTGTTATGTTTGCTAACTGAGACGCATTTGGCATATCGTGAACATTTGAGTCTGCTACAAAAATTGTTCTTCCATTACATAACATTACAGTCATACCAAGAATTGTTTTATTAGGTATTGGATCCAAGACATACTCAATACTTTCCAATGAAGCAGCATAACTTCTTGTTAATCCACAAACCATCGAGTCTGCTTCTTTTAAAGAAACCATACATGCAGCAAAAACATTTCTTTCTCTATTCAAAAGATCAAGACAATCCTTTTTTAAAAAACCTTTTCTTTGTAATCGATGATAGATATGCTCAGCATATCTGTCATGTTCAGTCTTATTTCTGGTACTGTGGATTTCCATTTTATCAAAAAAATCTAAGCCCATATCATTCATCTTATTTTTAATAATTTCGTCCCTTCCAATTAAAATTGGAGTGCCCATTCCGTTATTGAGAAAAATCACTGCTGCCCTGATCATATCTTCTTCCTCTCCCTCGGTGAAAATGACTCTTTTTGGATTTTCCTTAACGTCTTGGAAAACTTTTTGAAGAAGTCCAGCCGAGGGATTTAATCTTGCTGATAATTCATTTGAGTAGTTTTCCATATCTACGATTGCTTTACGTGCAACACCGGTGTCCATAGCCGATTTTGCAACTGAGGGCGGTACTTTGCTAATCAATCTGGGATCAAAAGGTGATGGAATGATATAATCGGGACCATATTGTGGTCTTTTCCCAGGATACGCATTTGCAACTTCATCCGGAACATCTTCTTTAGCTAGATCAGCGATCGCTTTAGCTGCAGCAATTTTCATTTCAAGATTTATTGTTTTGGCGCGTACATCTAAAGCACCTCTAAATATATATGGAAATCCCAGAACATTATTAACTTGATTAGGGTAATCAGATCTGCCAGTTGCAATGATAGCATCATCTCTGCATTCTTTAATTTTTTCTGGCAAAATTTCAGGTTCAGGATTAGCCATTGCAAAAATAATTGGTTTCTCAGCCATTGAAAGCACCATTTTTTTAGTGATAATGTTACCAATAGATAATCCAAAAAAAATGTCTGCTCCTTTTAGTGCATCCTCAAGAGTTCTGCATTTAGTATTTACTGCATGTGCTGACTTCCATTGGTTCATGTTTTCTTTTCTATCAGTATATATAACTCCTTTAGTGTCACATAAAATCGCATTTTCATTTGGCATACCCATCGCTTTTAATAGTTCAAGACATGCTATACCCGCAGCACCTGCGCCATTAACAACAATTTTAACTTCATTAATTTTCTTATTAGTTAGATCTAAGGCATTTATTAATGCAGCTGCGGATATAATTGCAGTACCATGCTGATCGTCATGAAAAATTGGTATGTCCATGATCTCTCTGAGAGAGTCTTCAATTATAAAACATTCAGGAGCTTTGATATCTTCAAGATTTATTCCACCAAACGAAGGTCCTAAATATTTTACAGAGTTGATAAACTCTTCAGCATCTTCAGTGTCTATTTCTAAGTCAATTGAGTCAATGTCAGAAAATCTTTTGAACAAAACTGATTTACCCTCCATCACTGGTTTTGATGCATGAGCACCTAGATTTCCAAGACCTAAAATTGCAGTTCCATTTGATATCACCGCTACAATGTTTCCCTTACTAGTATAGTCATAAACTGAACTGGTGTTCTCCGCTATAGCATTAACAGGCGCTGCCACACCAGGAGAATAAGCAAGTGATAAATCTCTTTGCGTTTCGAGTGGTTTTGTAGCTTTTATCTCTATCTTTCCAGGCTTACCTTGCGCATGAAAAACTAATGCTTCTTTTTCACTAAAATGCTCTTCTCTATCTTTTTTAGTCATACTTTTTTAAAATTTTATATAGATTTTTGCCTGCTTTTCAAATTCAAAACATATATATTGGACAGACCCATATTTTTGACGTTATTTAAATCAAAATAGATTAATAAACAATATTTATATGAATGTTTTAAGGTCCTCAGTCGTTTACTCTTTATATACATCTATCAGTAGAGTTTTTGGGTTTTTAAGAGATATATTGATTGCTAATTTTTTAGGCACAAGCTTTGTTGCAGATATTTTCTTTGTTGCATTTCGGCTGCCAAATACATTCAGAAGAATATTTTCAGAGGGGGCTTTGAACTCAGCCTTTGTTCCAATTTATACTAAACTTTTAAAAGATAATTTAATAAAAGATTCCCAGAAATTTGCCGGAAATATATTTTTGATATTTTTATTAGTCTCGATATCAGTAGTTATATTAGTTGAAATTTTCATGCCTAACTTTATTACTATCATAGCTCCTGGTTTTGTGAGTGATGCTGATAAGTTTAATGAACTAGTCAGAGTTTCAAGAATTATATTTCCTTTTTTGATATTAATAAGTATCTCATCTATCTGTTCATCTATTCTGAATTCCAACGGTAGATTTGCTTTATCAGCTGCACTTCCAATAATTTTAAATATTACATTAATAATAGCTTTAATAATGACTTTTTATTTAAAAGAAGATTATTTAACTTTTTTATCCTGGAGTATTATTATCGCAGGGTTTTTCCAAGTTTTATTTCTTTTTGTTTCGTTGTTTAGAGAAAAGATTTATTTCCTTTTTTCTTTCAAGTTATATACAGACTATACCAAGCGTTTTTTGAGATTATTCTCTGCTAGTTTTTTTTCATCTGGATTATTACAAATCAATATTTTGATTGGAACAATAATAGTTTCATATGAAAGTAGTGCTATTTCATATCTTTATTATGCTGATCGCGTATATCAATTACCTCTTGCTTTGATTGGAATAGCTATCGGTATTGTTTTGCTTCCATCAATTTCGAGTAAAATAAAAAAGGAAAAATTTGAAATTATTAATGAGTCTATTGAACAAACTTTAGTATACTCATTATTGTTTGCAGTTCCTGCATCTTTTGGAATCTTTGCTTTGTCAGAAATAATTATATCTGTGTTGTTTGAAAGAGGAGAATTCAATGAAATATCATCATTTTTTACATCAGAGGCTCTCAAATACTACTCATTTGGCCTTATTGCGTTTATTCTAATGAAAATTTATACACCCATCTTTTATGCATATGAAAATGCAAGACCAACTATATATGTGACAATAACCAACTTGGTAATGAATACATTATTGAGTATAGTTTTGTTTATTTACATTGGCTTTATTGGAATTCCAATAGCCACAAGTATATCTGCCTGGGCAAGTATTTTATTGATGAATTACTTTCTTGAGAAAAATAATTATTTTAAAATAAGAAAAAAAATATTCCTTCCATTGATAATTATTATTATTGTTTCTTTAATAATGTATTTTTATTTATTGCTTTTAAAAAGTTACTCATCTTTATTTATTAATCTTTTATTAAATAATGAAATTATATTTCTTTTATTTTCAGTACTTTCTTCAATATTGCTTTATTTTGTTCTAATTTCATTTTACAAGCCGTTTAATTATTCTGAAGTAAAAAAGATTATGCAGAAATGAACAAATTAAAAAAAAATATTGTATTATCAGGAGTTCAGCCATCTGGAGGTCTTCATATTGGTAATTATCTTGGTGCTATTAAAAATTTTGTAAATATGCAGAACGAATATAAATGTTTTTTTTGCATTGTAGACTTGCACGCAATAACTGTTAAACAAGATCCAAAAATTCTTAAACAAAATACATTAGAAGTTGCAGCTACTTATGTTGCATCAGGAATTGATCCAAAAAAGAGCACCATCTTTAATCAAAGCAGTATACCTGCTCACGCAGAGTTGGCTTGGATATTTAATTGTGTGACGCGAATGGGTTGGCTGAACCGAATGACCCAGTTCAAAGATAAAGCTGGAAAAGATAGAGAGAATGCAAGTTCAGGTTTATTTATATACCCCAACCTTATGGCTGCCGATATATTACTTTATAAAGCAACTCACGTACCAGTTGGAAATGACCAAAAACAGCATCTTGAACTTACAAGAGATATAGCGCAAAAGTTTAATCGTGATTTTAACTGTGATAATTTTTTTCCGCTACCAGAGCCAATTATAGAAAAAGATATATCAAGAATCATGTCTCTCAAGGATGGAAATCAGAAGATGAGTAAATCAGACTTATCTGATTATTCACGAATTAGTCTCTTTGATGAAAGTGATGAAATAATAAAAAAGATAAAAAAAGCGAAAACTGCTGATACTCTAATGCCAGAAAAAATTGAGGATATATTAGAGCTGACAGAAGTTAACAACCTACTCAATATTTATTCAGGATTTTCTGGTATTACAAAACATAAACTTATTGAACAATATAAAGGGCAAAATTTTTCAAACTTTAAGTCAGATTTGTCCGATATCCTTGTGGATAAAATCAGACCAATATCTAAGGAAATTAAAAAACTTATGAGTGATAAAAAGTATCTTCTTAATATAATGTCAGAAGGTCATATTAATGCAAATGAGGTTGCGAAAAAAACAATTAATGAAGTATATGATATAGTAGGTTTAATCAAAAATGAAACATAGATCAAAATTCTTAGTAATAGTGGATGACTCAAAAGAGTTGGGTGTTGCAATTAGGTTTGCTGCTATGCGTGCGAAAAGTACAAAAGGTGGAGTGATACTATTAAATGTTATTGAACAATTTGATCCTCAGCAGTGGCAGTCTATAGAGGATATCATCCTTCAAGAAGCAAGAGACAAAGCGCAAGAAAAGCTTCAGAAGTGGTCTAAAATCATTAATGATCTTACTAATATTGTTCCCGAACTTATTGTGAAAGAAGGGGTCATAAGTGAAAAAATTATTGAAACACTCGAACAGGATAATGCAATAAGATTTCTTGTGCTTGCTGCAGCTAATTCAGATCAGCCTGGTCCACTTGTATCTCTTTTGGCTGGACAAAAATCAGGAAAATTACCTGTTCCACTTGTAATTATTCCACAGGGTTTAACGGATAATGTAATAGACGATTTAGCTTCAGGATCAGATTAAAAAATAATTTATTTTCAGTAACTTAATAAATAAATATATCAAAACTTTAAAAATTTATGAATATTTATATATAAATTGAATATTATGTTCATACAAACAGAATCAACGCCAAATCCTAATTCTCTAAAGTTCATTCTTGATAGATACGAAATTTGCTCGAGCCCTGTTGAATTTAGTAAATCTCAAAAGAATACTCACTCAGTATTAGCGGATGAGCTCTTTAAAATAAAAGGGATTGAAAATATATTATTTAATAAAAACTGTATTTCTGTTAACAAAAACGAATATAGTTGGGATCAACTCAAAGCTTCAATATTACATGTTATATCAAATCACGTTAATTCTGGTTTGCCAGCCATTGAAGAAAAAGAAAATAATTCTAATAAACTAGAAAATATAGAATTTGATGAAGATGACTTTAAAGTAGTAAATAGAATTAACAGTATTTTATTATCAAAAATAAGGCCTGCTATCATGCAAGATGGTGGAGATGTAAAATTTATAAAGTACGAAAGTGGCACTGCTTATCTTTCATTACAAGGTAGCTGCGCAGGTTGCCCTAGTGCAACCGTAACATTAAAAAACGGAATTGAGAATATGCTTAAAAAAAATATTCCTGAAGTAAAAAAAGTTGAGCAGATATTTAGTTGAAAAGGTCTTTATGAATATATTTATTACAGAAAATAAAAATATTAAATTTCTATTTCAAATATACTATTTCATATTCTTACTTATAGTTTTATCAGTCCTTACATCGTTAATTTTTACTAATACTTTTTTTCAAAAATCTAATAATGATAAAAACTCTCCTGTCAAAATTCTTTCACAGGACCTTTCAAGCTCATTTATTAATGAATTACATACAGCTAAGTATCTTCAACAAAACAGGCATATAGATGATTTCCATATTGATTTAATAAGGGAGACCAAAATTATTCCAAATATAACTATTGTAAATCTCCCTAATGATTTGAAAAGTATTAAATCAATAAAACAAAGAAAAGAACTGTTCATAAAAATTACACTACCTCTTATTGTTCAAGAAAATGAAAGACTCATTTTGTTAAATAAAAAAATAAAATTATTCAAAAGTAGATTTGATTATTTGTCACGAAAGGATGCTGTTTGGATAAAAAACATAATGAATGAATACAAAGAGGATACGCTAGATGGTATGTTAATCAAAGTTGATAAAATACCAGTATCGCTAGCATTGGCTCAAGCGGCAATTGAAAGTGGATGGGGAACATCAAGATTTGCATACGAAGGCAATGCACTATTTGGTCAGTATGTTTGGGGTAAAACTAAAAATGGAATAATACCAAATGAGAGAGAGACAAACGCAAAATATAAAATTAAAACTTTTAAAAGTTTAAGTGACTCAGTAAGGTCGTATATGAAAAATTTAAATACAAATTTCCATTACAACGAATTTCGTATTAATAGATTTGTATTAAGATCAAATAATTTACCACTTAATGGTGTTTATCTATCGGAATATTTATTTAATTACTCTATTGAGCAAGATTATACTGATAAAATTATAAATATTATTGAAACAAATAATTTTAAAGACTTCGAGAATTTGCGAATTAATAGACAAATTCCAATGGTTACAGATATTATTTAACTAAAAACTGATATCCAAACCAATGCCAATTCTCGTCTACCTTTATAGTACAATTTAATCTAGCCCTCCCGCTTTCAAAGTTTTCACTTAATTCAATTCTTACCCTATCTTTTTTAATATTAATTATCTTTTGTTTATTCCATTTCCCACCAGGATTTGAAAAACAATCAATAGAATTACCTTTTAAATTATTCACTATACTAAATTCTATTGTTGGTTTTTTATTATGAGTTAGAAACATGTCGCTTGGTAAAAAATTAATGATGTCGAGAGAGTAGGCATTAGCTGCAAACTCAAACCTATCTTTTTCTCCAAATCTTTCATTTAATGAAAACCTGGGCAAATAATATGGATTATCGAAGCTTGAAATGACCCCTGAATGTTGACCGAATGCGTGAGAAATATTAAATTCCTTAAGAACATCGATTATGTTATTGCTGGTCTCACCGTAGGGATAGGCAAATAGTTTTGGTATAAAACCAACATTCTTAATCCAACTTTTATGAGAATTTAGAATATCTTCTTTTATTTCAATCGTGCTATTTAATGGCATGTGGAGATGTGTAGATGTATGTTGACCAACACTTCCACCTTCATCAATATATTTTTTTATTTCTGCCCATGTCATGTAACCCTTTGTTTTTTTGTCGATTATATCAGTAGATATAAACAAGGTAACAGGAATATTGTTATCTCTAAAGACTGGCCATGCAATTTCGTAAAATGAACTGTAAGCGTCATCGACTGAAAATGCTATTGCTTTTTCATTAAATGTTTCATTCCTATTAATCATATTAATTATTTTTTTTAGTTCATAAATCTTAATCTCTTTATCTAAAACATATTCAATGTGTGAGTGAAACTGCTCTTTACTTACATTTGTCGATGGGAATTTATTTTCATCAAATCTATGATACATAAAAACTGAAACCCCAGGTTCAGAAAAGGCAGGAAATATATGAGAAAAAAAAATTATAAAAAAAAGAAATAAACTTTTATTATAATGAGACAAAAAAAATTTATTCATATTGTCTATTTTTTAGTCTATATATAAAAAATATCAATAATATGTTTCTTATTTTAGATTTTACCCAATCACTCAAATTAGCAATAATAAGTCAAGATAAATTAATTCATAAAGAACTAAAAACAAAAAAAAATATATCAGAAATACTAATTGCAGAGATTGATCATTTTTTTAAAAAGTCTGAAATTAATATCAAAACTATTAAATCAATTTATATTATTACTGGTCCTGGAAGTTTTACAGGTATTAGGTCTGCACTAACTTTTGCTAAATCCCTCAAATTAACAATGAAATTAGATATTTTTGGACTATCGAAATTCCAAATTATAAATTTTTCAAGAAAATTAAAAAAAACAAATAGAATAAGATGTATAATTTTACATTTTAGAAAAAACCAATTTTTTACTCAATCATTTCAGGACAATAAAGCTATAAATAACGCGCGCTTAGTTAACTTTGATTATGAAAAGTTTAAATTTAATAGAAATAAAATTTATATATATGATAGCGTATTATTTGAAGCATTTATGGATGGTACTTTTTTAAAAAAAACAAAAGAAAACTCTCTTTTAGTAGATTATAATTTAAATGACTTACAAAATATAATTGTAAATAATATGATTGATATCGCCGATCCAAAACCGTTATATATAAGTAACTTTTATTAAGAGATCTACATGATTGATGTAAAAAAAATGTGCAAGGATAAAGGTTTGAGAATGACCGAGCAGCGAAACATAATTGCTGACGTTATTACAGAAATGAGCATAAAAGGTCACCCTGATGTCAATGAAATTTTTCTAAACGCAAACAAGAAGGATAAAAATATTAGTATTGCCACAGTGTATAGAACAGTGAAGTTATTTGAGGAATATGGTGCAATTGAAAAACATGAGTTTAAAGATGGTAGGTCAAGGTATGAAGCAATAGAGGACCACCATCATGATCACTTGATTGATATTGAGTCAGGAGAAATACATGAGTTTACTAATGACGAAATAGAAAATATTCAACGTTCAGTGGCAGAGTCATTAGGCTATAAGCTTGTTGATCATAGGCTTGAACTTTATGGAATTAAAATAAAAAAATAATTAGATGTCCACATTGAGACTTATCCTTATACTTATTTTTTTATTTTTAATAATTTGTATTTCAATACCTATACAAATTATCTGCAACTTAATAGGCTTTAAAATAAAAAAACTTTATCCATTACTTTTTTATCAAATGATAAAAATGATAACTGGAATAAATATAAATTTTGATACAACAAAATATAATAAAAAAAATACAGGAGTTTTATACATAGCAAATCATGTTTCCTGGTTTGATATTATTTGTTTAGGAACATTATTAAATGCAAGATTTATTGCTAAAAGGGAAGTTTCAGAGATGGGAATTTTTGGTTTTTTAGCAAAATTAAGTAACACCTTCTTTATTGATAATGAAAATAAAAATAAAATAATAGAGTACAATCGCTCAATTCAAAAAAAACTTAAATCAGGAGAAAACTTTATAATTTTTCCAGAAGGGACAACAAGTGATGGAAATGGGGTCAAAGCTTTTAAATCATCAATGCTCGAGTGCGCATTTGATATTGATAATCAGATAAATATTCAACCAATTTCAATATGCTATTCTAAGTTAAATAACATTCCAATGGGAATATATTTGAGACGCAATATAGCTTGGGTTGGAGACACATCGATGGTTGCGGCTATGGCAAATTTCCTAAGATCTGGTAGGATTACCGTAGATTTAATTTTTCATGAACTAATTAGCATTGACAAATTTAAAAATAGAAAAGAATTAGCAATATATTGTGAAAAACAAATATTACATGGCATAAATGAAAAGATAAACATTAACTAAAATGAATCATTCAACATTTTTCATAAAATCATATGGATGCCAAATGAATATCTATGATAGTGAAAAAATTGTATCAATATTAGAAAGAAAAGGATTGAAACAAGATGAGAAACCAGAGAGTGCTGATCTTATTGTTTTTAATACTTGCAATATAAGAGATAAAGCAGCGCATAAACTCTATTCAGATATCGGAAGAGTTAATAAGTATAATAAAGAAAAAACCATTGCTGTTGTTGGATGTGTAGCACAGGCCGAAAATGCGGAGATGTTTAATAAAAATAAATCAATCGATATTATATTAGGACCACAAAGTTATCATTTACTGCCTCAAATGATTGATGATCTAAAAAAAAATCCAAAACAGATTAATACCGAATTCATAGTAAATGAAAAGTTTGACTACCTAGTAGCAGAAAATAGAAAACAAGGTATCTCATCATATATAACTATACAAGAAGGGTGTGACAAATTCTGTTCTTTTTGTGTTGTACCTTACACTAGAGGACCTGAGTATTCACGCCCACTAAACTCCTTACTTAATGAAGTTGAATCTCTCACAGAAAATGGTGCAAGAGAAATAGTGCTTCTTGGTCAAAATGTAAATGCTTACAATATTTCAAATAAAGGAAGAAAAATATACATAGCAGATCTAATCGAAGAAATCAGTAAAAATAAAAATGTTAAAAGAATAAGATACACGACCTCACATCCAATTAACATGAGTGATGATTTAATTAAATTGCATTCAACAAATGATAAGCTTATGCCTTTTATTCATTTGCCTGTCCAGTCAGGATCTTCAGAAATTTTAAAAAAAATGAATAGGAAATATGATATTTATTTTTATAGATCTATCATTGAAAAGTTAAAATCAGTAAACCCAAAAATTGAGATATCATCAGATTTTATAGTAGGATACCCAGGTGAAACTGACAGCGAATTTATAAAAACACTCGAACTTGTTGATGAAATAAAATTCACTCAATCCTATTCTTTTATTTACAGCGCAAGACCAGGCACTAAGTCAGCATTAGAGGCAGACAAAATATCTATGACTGTTAAAAAAGAAAGACTTTTAATTCTTCAAGAAAAACTCAGAGATATTCAATTTGATTTTAATAAGAGTTTTTGTGGTAAAAATACTGACGTTTTGATTGAAAATCAAAGTGCCAGTAATCCCGAATATTTTTTTGGGAGAACTAAGTTTATGCAATCAGTTTATATCAAAGCGGAGAAAATGAGTCCGGGTGAAATTAAAAACGTACATATTTCAACTTGCAATCATAAGAATTTATATGCTAGTTATTAGATCAATACATATATAAAATTTGAGAAATAAACCAAACTATAGAGAAGATAAAATAAATAGTGAAAGAGATCAAAGCTCGATTACTATAAATATTGAAAATTCTGAGGTCTTGGATATATTTGGTATAAATAATGAAAATTTAATCTTTTTTGAAAATAATTTACCAATAAAAATTTTTCAAAAAGGTAATCAACTGAAAATACAAGGTTCTAAAAAGAATATTAGCTTATTAAAAAATTCAATTTCACAGACTATTAGTGATAAGAAATTTGATAAAAAAAAGTATAGTAATATTAACTTAATGCAAGAAAACTTAAGAATTCAAATGCTAAACGAAAAAAAAAATATTAAAAATATTAATGTTACCAAAACAGCAAAACTAGACGTTATCGGTAAAAGTAAGCTTCAAAATTCTTATTTAGAAATTTTGCAAAAAAAACAAATAACATTTGCAATAGGACCAGCAGGTACAGGTAAAACATTTCTTGCAGTTGCCGCAGCAGTATCCCAGCTTCTAGAAAATAAGTTTGATCGAATAATTTTATCAAGACCAGCAGTTGAAGCAGGTGAAAAACTTGGATTTCTTCCTGGCGATTTAAAAGAAAAAGTAGATCCATATTTAAGGCCACTATATGATTCTTTATATGATTTAATGCCTTCTGATTTAGCACTAAAGAAAATTCAATCGTCAGAAATTGAAATTGCACCATTGGCGTTCATGAGAGGGAGAACTTTAAATAATTCCTTCGTAATTTTAGATGAGGCGCAAAATGCTACGCATAATCAAATAAAAATGTTTCTAACAAGATGCGGTAAAAACTCAAGAATGGTTGTGACTGGGGATCCCTCACAAACAGATCTTAATAGAAGGAGTGATTCTGGCCTACTTAGATCAATAAAGATTTTGTCTAATATCGAAGGTGTTTCTGTAATTAATTTTGGTCATAAGGATATTGTAAGAGATGAAATGGTGACAAAAATTATAAATGCGTATGACTCTTATGATGATCAAATCAAAGATCTTTTTGACCAAAAACCAAATTAAATGATTCATATAAATTATAATGTTGATGAAGAAAATTGGAAAAAAAACTTCCCACATTTTAAAAAATGTATTGCTAAATCTGTTAATGAGACTTTTGAAATAACAAATACCAAGAATTATCATAGTACTTCCGTGACTTTTTTTTTAACCTCAAATAAAAAAATTAGAGAATTAAATTACAAATATAGAAATAAAAATAAGTCCACAAATGTTTTATCATTTCCAATGCAGTCAACTTTTAATAACAATTATCTATTAGGAGATATAGCTCTCGCAAATCAAACTTTAATAAAAGAAGCTGCTGAACAAAATATCACTAAGTATGACTACTTGTGCATGATGACAATACATGGCATGCTTCACCTACTAGGATACGATCATGTGACAGAGAAACAATTTAAGAAAATGAAAAGTTGTGAAAATCAAATATTTAATTCGATTAAGAAAAAATTATGATAAGTAAATTATTTAACAAAAGTTTTTTTAACAAGAAATCTTCTAATAATTCTTTAAAGCAAAGCATTGAAACTGTGTTAGACAATGATTTGAAAGACGCAGAGGGCATTTCTAAACATGAAAGATTAATGCTCTTAAATATCCTTAAAATCGATAGCATTAGATCATCGGATATCATGATTCCAAGAGCGGATATTGGTGCAGTTGAAGTAACTGATAATTTTGAAAAAGTACTTGAAGTTTTTATAAAAGAAGCACACTCCAGAGTGCCTGTATACGAAAAAAATCTCGATAATATAATTGGAATGGTGCATATTAAGGATTTAGTGAATTATCAAAACAAAAAAATAGTTGAAACAAATTTTCTAAGAGACTTAAAAAGAGACATCCTTGAAATTCCTCCATCAATGCCAGTCCTTGATTTACTTTTAAAAATGCAAATGACTAGACTACACATGGGCATTGTAATAGATGAGTATGGTTGCACTGATGGCTTAATTACAATTGAGGATGTCATTGAAGAAATCACTGGAGAAATAGAGGATGAGCACGATGAAAAAAATTTACCAATGCTTATTAAATCATCTAATAACATTTTTGAAGCAAGCGCTAGAGTTGAAATTAATGAGCTTGAAAAAGTAACAAACATAATATTTCTTGATTCAAATGAAAACGAAGATATTGATACTTTAGGAGGCTTAATTTTCTCTATTGCAGGTCGAGTACCACAAAGAGGTGAAATTATAAAGCATAAATCAGGAGCTACCTTTGAAATTAAAGATGCAGATCCAATGAAAATAAAGTCAGTTAAAGTATCAACGCCAAAAAAATAATGAAATTATTGGAACTTATTCTTCCTAATAAGTTTTATTATTCCATAATTTATTTTTTATTAGGTCTATTCTTAGCACTTAGTTTTGAGCCTTTTAACGTACCATTTTTGTCAGTGTTCGTTGTTGGCATCTTTTTTTTACTTAATGACTATATGTATAATAATTTAAAAAATTATTATAAGACTTTTTTTTATAACGGACTCTCTTTCGGTTTTGGTTTCTTTTTACTAAGCATGTACTGGGTTTCTAATTCAATATTAGAATATAACTCCGAATTATTTTTCATCGCTCCGTTAATATTAATTTTTTTTCCACTAAGTCTTTCCTTTTTTTTTGGTTTTATGCAAATTGTCAATGCTTTCTTTTGGAGTTATTCAAATTCAAAAATATTTTACTTTAGTTCAGTTTGGGTAGTTTTTGAATTTTTTAGAAGTATTTTATTCACAGGTTTACCCTGGAATCTCCTTGGCTATAGTTGGTCGTGGTCTTTAAGCTATTCACAATTAGTTTCAATTTTAGGAACTCATGGTCTTGGATTATTGACTATTTTTAGCTCTGCATGTATTTTTTCAATTTTAATAAATAAAAAAAATAAATTTTATTCTATTACTGGAATATTCCTACTTGTTTTATTGTTCTTATTCGGTTTTTTTAGAATTTATTATTATCAAACAGATTTTTCAAAAAATGAATTAAGAATCGTCCATACCTACTTCGATCAAAATGAAAAATGGAAAAAAAAGTCAATTGAGAAAACAGCTGCAATGGGATCCCTAAATCTGGTCACAGTTTTTCCTGAGACATCACTGGGATATGAATCGGATAGGCCAAAAAACTGGATATCAGGCTTCATAAGAAAAGATCAAAATCGTTTTTTCAATTCAGCTAGTTTTATGGGGTTGACTTATGATAAAAAAATTCTTGTTCCTTTCGGTGAATATTTCCCATTTTCAGGTTTTTTCAAAGTTTTATTTCCAGAAAACACTTTTTTTAAAAATGAATTAAGTAAGGGGAGTTACAATCAGTTATTTAAATCAAATATCTTACCATTAATTTGCTATGAAGTTATTTTCCCTAATTTTGTTCGTAATGGAGTATCAAGTAATACTGAATTGTTAGTAAATATCAGTAATGATGGTTGGTTTGGTAATTTTAGTGGTCCAAAGCAGCACTTTGTACATGCCCAGTTTAGGTCAATTGAGTTGGGTATTCCAATGGTAAGATCTTCGAATAAAGGTATTTCTGGACTAATTGGACCTATTGGGGAAAAAATAAGTTTGATCGACTCTGTTAAAAATACTTACTTAGATGTAAAAATTCCAAAAAAAATTAAGGCAACGATTTATAGGGAATATGGAAATCTTTTTACGTATTTTTTGATAGTTTTATTTTTTATAATTGGCTATGCTATAAATATAAAAAAAGAATAGAATAATGAGCAAAAAATACCTTTTTACTAGTGAGTCAGTTTCTGAGGGACATCCAGATAAGGTCTGCGACATAATATCTGACGCAGTTGTAGATGATTTTCTATCCCAAGATAATCCTGAAAACTCAAGAGTTGCAATGGAAACATTGGTTACAACAAATAAAGTTGTTATGGCTGGCGAGGTTAGGGGTCCAGAAAATTTTAAGTGTGATTATGAGTATTTGGCCAGAAACGCTGTTAAAGAAATTGGGTATGAACAAGAGGGTTTTCACTGGGATAAATTTTCATTTGATTGTTCCGGAGTGCATAGTCAATCAGCCGATATAGCAATGGGAGTAGATGCGACTGGAAATAAAGATCAGGGGGCTGGCGATCAGGGAATCATGTTTGGATATGCGTGCAAGGAAACATCCACATTAATGCCTGCGCCAATTTTTTATTCTCATAAGATTCTTGAGGAAATGGCTTCAGATAGAAAAGATGGAAAGACCCAAGGTATACAACCTGATTCCAAAAGTCAGGTTACTTTAGAATATGTTGATGGTAAACCAAATAAATGTACTAAAATTGTTGTATCGACCCAACATGATGAAAAACTAGATCAACAGGGTGTAAGTGAAATTATAATTCCTATTATTAAAAGAATTATGCCTCAAGAGTGGATGAGCAACGAAACTGAGATATTAATAAATCCAACAGGCAAATTTGTAATAGGAGGACCAGACGGGGATACGGGACTCACGGGTAGAAAAATAATTGTTGATACTTATGGTGGTGCAGCGCCTCATGGTGGTGGTGCATTTTCTGGAAAAGACCCAACAAAAGTTGATAGGTCTGCTGCTTACATTTCAAGGTATATAGCAAAAAATATTGTTGCATCCGGGTTAGCTGAGAAATGTACTTTACAATTAGCTTATGCTATTGGCGTATCTGATCCACTTTCAATTTATATTGATACACATGGTTCATCGAAATTATCTGATGATGAATTACTTAAAAAAATTACAGCAAACATAGATCTCACTCCTCGAGGGATCAGAGACCACTTGAATTTGCATAAACCAATATACAAAAAAAGTGCGGCATACGGACACTTTGGAAGAGATCCTCAGAAAGATGGCTCTTTTTCATGGGAGAAAATAGATATCGCAGACAAATTCTAAGTTTGTATTTTTTAACTAAAAGTCATCACTCAATTTATTATAGGTATCAAGGAAGAAAAATTTCAAAAAAAATTTCCCCTGCAAATTTAGAATTAATAAACTCTTTTTATAAGAAATTTTCAAACGATAATGAGATAATAGAAAATAATTTATTAAGTAAGAATAATAAAAAAATATCTTTTGATAAAACTTTCGAGAAAATAAATATTGAGATTGGTTTTGGGGATGGAGAATATCTTTTGAAACAAGCTATCGCCAATCCATCAGAATTATTTATAGGATCAGAATTTTATGTTAACGGTATTGTTAAAGTTCTAAAAAAAATTATAAAACTGAATATTAATAATATAATACTAAGTAACATCAATTGCTTATACCTTTTAAAAGCCTTGCACTCAAAATCGGTCGATAACTTATATATTATAAATCCTGATCCATGGGTAAAAAAAAAACATAATAAAAGACGTTTAATTGTAGGCAAAAATATTGAGTTATTTAAAAAAATTATTAAAAAAGAAAATTCTATTTTTATAACAACCGATTCTCCTAACTATCTAAAAGCCATGCAACATACATTCATAGAAAATAAAAAAAATTTAGGTGACATAAAGATCAAAATCTTGACTAAAAAAGATAAATTATATGGAATCTCAAAGTACCAGCGAAAAGCAATTGAAAAAGGAGGAAAAATTTATCAGGTAACAATATAAAATTAAATTTTTTAGATACTTGATTTAATATTATTAGGGGTGTATAGAACAGTAAATTAAATTGTCAATTCAATTAAAAAGTGGGTTTAACCCACTTTTTTTTTGTTGAGAGGAACCTATGGTAAGTGCGAATAAAATTGAGATTTTGAGAATAGCTGAGACAGTTGCCCAAGAAAAAATGATTGATAAAAATATTGTTATTTCTGCACTGGAAGAGGCAATTGCTAAAGCTGCAAAAAGTAACTATGGAGAGGAAAACGAAGTTATAGTAGAGATTAATAGAGAAAATGGTGATATTTCAATATCAAGGAAAATGTTAGTTGTAGATGACGTTAAAAATAAATTTTTAGAAATTAATCTTAAAGCAGCCAAAAAAATTAATGGAGCAGCGCAAGTAGGAGACGAACTACTTGATCCTTTGCCGCCACTTGATTTTGGTAGAATTGCCGCTCAGTCTGCTAAGCAAGTTATAAACTCTAAAGTCCGGGAAGCAGAAAGAGAAAGACAATTTGATGAGTATAAAGACAGGGTTGGTGAAATTGTAAATGGGATTGTGAAAAGATCAGAATTCGGCAACATTATTTTAGATTTAGGTAAAGCTGAGGGAGTTATTCGCAAAGATCAAACGATACCGCGCGAAAATCTTAGGAATGGTGATAGAGTAAGAGCATTTATCTACGATGTTAGATCGGAATTAAAAGGTCCTCAAATATTTTTATCCAGATCGCACCCACAATTTATGGCAATGTTATTTACACAGGAAGTACCTGAGATTTACGACGGAATAATTAAAATTAAAAGTGTGGCGCGCGACCCCGGCAGTAGAGCAAAAATTGCCGTGTTTACAGAGGATGGCTCGATAGACCCTGTTGGCGCATGTGTAGGAATGCGAGGAAGTAGGGTACAGGCAGTAGTAAATGAACTCCAAGGCGAAAAAATTGATATTATCAACTGGTCAGAAAATATAGCTAACCTTGCAATTGCATCGTTATCACCAGCTGAAGTTTTAAAAGTAGTTTTAGACGAGGATCAAAATAAAATAGAAGTCGTAGTTTCAGAAGAGCATCTGAGTTTAGCAATAGGAAGACGAGGTCAAAATGTGAAACTTGCAACAGAACTTACAGGCTATGAAATTGATATTCTTACTGAAGATGAAGAGTCTTCAAAGAGACAAGAAGATTTTGCAAGTAAAACAAATATATTTATTTCATCTTTAGATGTAGATGAAACACTTGCCCAGCTCCTGGTAAGTGAGGGATTTGGAAGCGTTGATGAAGTTATTGATGCTGACATTTCAGAATTATTAGGAATTGAAGGATTTGATGAAGAAATAGTTCATGAATTAATGGAAAGAGCCAAAAAATATTCTAGTGATAAGGAATTAGAAAACCAAAGAAGAATTGAAAAACTTGGCGTTACCAAAGATCTTATAGATTTTAAATTATTGTCTAAAGCTATGTTAGTGAAGCTTGCTGAGAATGATATAAAAAATCTAGAAGACTTCGCAGGACTTACAACGGATGACCTTATAGGATATTTCGAAGATAAAGCGAATAAAGACTCAAAAGTTACAGGGTTGCTTGAAGAGTTCAATCTTACAAAGGATGAAGGTGACCATTTAATTATGGAGGCAAGGAAGATATGGCTTGATTAGTCATATAGAAATCAGGTGTTATTATGGTTGATAATATAGAAGATACTAAAAAGAAAAAGACACTAAGTTTAAAACTTGGTTCAAAACCAGTAATTGCACCTAAAAGAAATATAGAAGCTGGTAAAACGGTTATAGTCGAAAAGAAGAGAGTGAAGAGAAGTGCTGGTAATGAGAGTCAAATTCAAAGAAATTATAATAAAAATAACACACCCGTAGAAAAAAATAACAATGTTGAAAAAAGCGATGAAATTATCGAAAAAAATAAATCAGGGGTAGTTCTTAAACCTTTATCAAAAGATGAACAGAAAAGAATTCTTAAGGCTGACAATAAAAAAGATAAAAATAAAGAAATAGAAAAAATCAGATTAAGAACTAAACCAAATTTTAAAGAAAAAGAAAATATTCAAAATAATAACGTGTCAATAATAATTGATACAAAGGAAAATAAAAAAGATTTAGAAAAAAAGAAGGTTACAGATGAATTTTTAGACAAAAAAAAACCACAGAATACATATGGAAGGAAAAAAATAAGAGAGAGAAAAGTAACAATAGTCACCGCGCTTAGTGATATTGATGAACGAACAAGAAGCCTTGCAGCTTATAAAAGGGCAAAGCAAAAAATAAAAAAAAATCAATCAGATCAGGAACCTGCTAAAAAAATAGTAAGAGAAGTCAATATTCCGGAATTTATTACAGTTAAAGAATTGGCAAACAGAATGACTGAAAAATCTGGTGATTTAATAAAATCACTTATGAAAATGGGAATGATGGCCACAATTAATGAATCAATTGATGCCGATACAGCTGAATTATTGGTGACTGAATTTGGGCATAACTTTAAAAGAGAAAATATTGAAGATATTGAAAAAGATTTGATATCAAAAGATTTAACAGCGAAGAAGGATAAAGTTAGGTCTCCAATTGTAACCATTATGGGCCATGTAGATCATGGCAAAACATCATTGTTAGATAAAATCAGGAATTCAAACGTGGTACAGGGAGAAAGTGGAGGTATTACACAACATATTGGTGCATATGAAGTAACTCACAAAAATTGCAAAATAACATTTATCGATACTCCTGGACATGCGGCGTTTACTGACATGCGTGCAAGAGGAGCAAATGTTACTGACATTGTCGTACTAATAGTTGCAGCAGATGATGGTGTAATGCCGCAAACTCAAGAAGCTATATCACATGCCAAGTCAGCTAAAGTTCCAATCATTGTTGCAATAAACAAGTGTGATAAAAATGAAGCAAACCCAAAAAAAATTAAAGAACAACTATTATCGGAAGATTTAATTGTTGAAGATTTATCTGGTGAGACACAATGTGTTGAAGTATCTGCAGAAACTGGTCAAAACATTGAAAAATTACTTGACTCAATTTTAGTTCAATCTGAGCTCTCAGAATTAAAATCAAATAATGATACATATGCTGAAGCTACTGTCCTAGAAGCAAACATTGACAAAGGGCGAGGACCAATTTGCAATATAATAATAACTAATGGCAAATTAAGTATTGGCGATATTGCTGTGGCAGGAAGTGAGTATGGAAAAATAAGAGCTATACTTAATGATCAAGGATCAAATTTAAAAGAGGCAGTTTCGTCAATGCCTGTCCAAGTTTTAGGTTTAAATAACCCTCCTGAAGCTGGTGATAGCTTCGTTACAGTTGAGAGTGACGAAAAAGCAAGGGAATTGTGTAACATAAGGAGCCAAATTAGAAAAAATAAATCTTTACCTAAGAAAATAAAAAATATTGATGGAGCAACAACTTTTGGTTCTTTTGACAGCAAGAAGGAAGTGTTGGAAGTTGTGGTAAAAGCTGACACTAGAGGTTCTTCAGAGGCCATTGTTCATCAAATAGAAAATGTAAAAAGTGAAAAAATAAGTATTAAGGTAATCCACTCAGGTGTAGGATTTATTAATGAAAGTGATGTTGCACTTGCTTCTGCTTCTAACGCATTATTGATTTCTTTTAACACATCTATTACGAAAGAAGCAAAGAATAAATCTAAAATCAGCAATTTAGAAATAAAGAATTTTAGTATCATTTATGAACTAATTGAATATGTATCTGATTTTGCAATCGGTAAACTAAAACCAACAGTGAAAGAAAATTTCATCGGAAAAGCTGAAGTTTTACAAATATTTAAAGTTTCAAAAATCGGAGCTATTGCCGGATGCAGAGTAGTAGAAGGTTCAATTAATAAAAGTGCTAAAGTAAAAGTAACTAGGGAGGATGAGGTAATTTATAATGGAGATATTCTAAGTTTAAAACGTGAAAAAGATGAAGCTAATGAGGTAAAATCAGGCACAGAGTGTGGCGTCAGTATCAAAGAGTTTAATGATTTTAAAATTGGTGACTTCATTGAAGCCTTTAGTATTGAGGAAATAGCACAATCATTGTGATACTTAAACGAAGAAAAGATAAAACTAGTAGATCATTTAAAGTTTCCGAAATTATAAGGAAAGCAGTAAGTAAGATTTTAATTAGAAATGAATTACCATTGGATATTCCTTTCAAATTTCCAATAAGTGTGATCAATGTTGAAATGAATAATGACCTGAAGATTGCGTATATTTTTGTTACTACTCATGAGGATATAGAAAATAAAGACATTATTAATCGATTGAATTTGTGCAAATATTATCTTGCAAAGGAAATGAATAATTTAATAAGTTTAAAATTTCTTCCTAAATTGATCTTTAAAGTTGATGAAAGTTTAGAAGATTTAACAAATATAGAAAAAGTTCTTAGTTCAGAAAAAGTTTTAAAAGATATAAAAAAATAATTTATGAATGGTTGGATTTTTATCGACAAACCAAAAAATATAACTTCCTTTAAAGTTATTAAAATTTTAAGAAAGATTTTAAAAATAAAAAAAATTGGTCATTCTGGAACACTAGATCCATTTGCTACTGGCATTCTAGCAATTGCTATAGGTGAAGCTACAAAAAGCATTCAATATTTTGTCACAAATAAGACATATCAATTTAATGTAGTATTTGGTGAATTAAAGGATACAGACGATATTACGGGTATTACTTTAAAAAGGTCAGATGTAATTCCAACAAAAAAACAAATTGACGAGGGCGTTATTAATTTTATTGGACAACATTATCAAAACCCACCTAAATACTCAGCAATTAAAATAAAAGGTCAAAGAGCATATAAACTTGCTAGAAGAAACAAAATTTTTGATATACCAAAAAAAAAAGTAATAATAGAAAGACTTCAATGCATAGAAAAGTTAAGTGCAAATGAATTTTCCTTTTTACTTGAATGCTCAGCAGGGACTTATGTCAGGTCAATTGCTAGAGACTTAGGAGAAATGTTGGGTACATTTGCGCACGTTTCTGAATTAAGGAGAACTAAAATGGGTAAAATTCAGGAAAAAGATATTATTTTACTAGATAAATTTAGAGAATTAGTTCATATTGGCGATCATTTTGGAGTAGTGCATTCAATAAGAGACGTACTGGACGACATCCCAGCAGTAATGATCGATAGTGAATTAAGCTATAAGTTTCAAAATGGATTAGGTTTCAAATACCCAATTAATAAGTATAAATCAGACTACTTATTAATTGAGACTAAGACAGGTTTTTTGGGTATTGGTAAATCTATGAATGGAATAATTAAACCTGTTAGGGTTTTTAACTTATAAAAGGAATTGAGATGTCGATAAATAAAGAAAGTAAAATAAAAATAATAGATCAGTATGCGAGGTCTAAAAACGACACCGGATCTCCAGAGGTGCAAATAGCTATTTTAAGTGAGAGGATAGCAAACTTAACAGACCACTTTCAATCTCACAAGAAAGATAACCATTCCAGGACTGGTCTAATGAGATTGATAAATCAAAGACGAAGTCTGCTAGCTTATTTAAAAAAAAGTGATAAGGACGCATACGAAAAACTCATCGATAAGTTAGGAATCAGAAAATAAAAAATGAAACTATTAAATTTTAGAGGAATAGAAAGTTATGAAAGAAGTAATTTCAAGAGAATTGAATTGGGGGAACCAATTATTAAAAATAGAAACAGGAAAGATAGCAAAGCAAGCAACAGCTTCGACAATCGTTAGTTATGGCGAAACAGTTGTTATGGCAAATGTTGTAGCAGCTAAAATAGCAAAGCCTGATATAGATTTTTTTCCATTAACTGTGAGTTATCAGGAAAAATTTTATGCTGCTGGAAAAATTCCAGGTGGTTTCTTTAAACGTGAAGGAAGACCGACTGAATTTGAGACTCTTACTTCAAGATTAATTGACAGACCTATAAGACCTTTATTTCCTGAAGGTTTTAAAAATGAAACACAAGTTATTTTAACTGTATTATCACACGATACTGAAACGAATCCCGATATAGTTGCAATGATTGCTGCTTCAAGCGCTTTAACATTGTCTGGAATCCCATTTATGGGTCCGATTGGTGGATGCAGAGTTGGTTATGATGGTGAAAAATACTTATTAAATCCCAAAATTAATGAGGAAACTCAATTAGATCTTGTAGTATCAGGAACCAGTGATGCTGTTTTAATGGTAGAGTCTGAAGCTAAGGAACTTTCTGAAGAAATCATGCTAGGTGCAGTTAAGTACGGACATGAGTCTATGCAAGAGGTCATAAAAACAATTATAAACCTTGCTGAAGAGTGCGCTAAAGATCCATGGGAATTTGAATATAATTTTAATGATGAATTGATGAACGAGCTTAAAAGTGAATATGAAGATCAAATCAAAAATAGCTATTCAATTGTTGATAAGATGGAAAGACAAAATTCTCTTAGTGAAATTAAGATTGCTATAGAACAAAAATATACTGATATCGATGACCAAAATATTAATGAAGTAATGTCATACTTTAAAAAAATTGAAAAAGATATAGTCAGGTCTCAAATTTTGAAAGATAAATCTAGAATTGATGGACGTAAACTTGATGAAGTAAGAAATATTGCTTCAGAAGTCTCATGGTTACCTAGAACACATGGATCATCCTTATTTACTAGAGGTGAAACACAAGCAATAGTTGTTACAACTCTTGGATTTGGGGAAGATGAGCAAAGAATTGAGGCACTGCAAGGTTCTTACAAAGAAAATTTCATGCTTCATTATAACTTTCCTCCATACTCAGTTGGAGAGGTTGGAAGGATGGGTTCAGCAGGTAGAAGAGAAATTGGTCACGGTAAATTAGCATGGAGAGCACTTAAAGCTGTATTGCCAGATAAGGAAGATTTTGACTACACAATACGTTTAGTATCAGACATTACAGAATCAAATGGATCATCATCCATGGCAACTGTTTGCGGATCTTCACTAGCTTTAATGGACGCTGGTGTCCCTATTAAAAATTCAGTTTCAGGTATCGCAATGGGATTAATCAAAGAAGGCGATGATTTTGCTGTATTATCAGACATTTTGGGTGATGAAGATCATTTAGGTGATATGGATTTTAAGGTAGCAGGTTCCAAAGATGGCGTAACATCATTGCAGATGGATATTAAAATCACTGGTATCACATATGAGATAATGGAAAAAGCTCTCGATCAAGCTAAAGGCGGAAGAGAATATATCTTAAATGAAATGAATAAAGTGTTAGACTCTCCTAGAACTGAGCTTGGACCTTACACACCAAGAGTTGAAATGATGAAAGTCAAAAGAGATAATATTGGTGAA